>JABLTK010015476.1_pt1 | contig 36615 bp, 29 predicted proteins | sample 7160131 | NCBI WGS metagenome assembly JABLTK01 (sample SAMN14651221, study PRJNA627086) | human gut metagenome | isolation source: feces | host: Homo sapiens
CATCCGGCCATGGCGGACTTCAATTCAACGGCATTCATGACCACATGGCCGCCATCCACCACCGGAAGAGGCAGAATATTCAGAACTGCCAGGTTCACGTTCAACACCACGGAAAACCACAGGGCCAGCTTCCACCCTTCATCCAGAGAGAACATCTTATAAAACTGATTGGCAATGCCCACAGGTCCGGAAAGATGCTCCACTCCCACGCTGCTGCCGGGAGCTACCACCTTCGCCAGGGTATCCCCCATCCATTTCAGACTCTGCTTGATCTGCGCCCACGGAGAAGGATGGACGGTGACGTCACGGCCCACGGAACTCAGGTCCCAGCTCACGCCCAGAATAGGCTGGGCCCCTTTGAGCAGGGAACCGTCCGCACCATTGTGCCAATTCTCCGGAAGTTTCCCCTGGATATTCACCTGCCTTGCAACTCCGGCCCCGTCCGTCACATCCAGCAAGAGCGGTTCATTCTTCTTCAGCAGAACATCCAGTGCGGCAGGGTTCCAGAGGCGTTCTCCATTGGCGGCCGTAATCTTATCGCCCGGGTTCAATCCGGCCAGGGCGGCAGGAGAATTGGGGATCACTTCCCCAATCACGCAGGGCATGGCCTGCATCAACCCCACCTGACGCATGCCGGAGCGCTGCCACCAGGACGTTTCCGGAATCCGCAGGAAATTTCCATCTCTCCTTCATGTCCAGGTCTCTGCACCGTAAAAACCACCCGGTCATGCTCGCCCAGCATGATCAATTCCCGCACGCCTTCCATATTGCCCGCCCACTTGTCCACAGGATGGCCGTCCACTTTCACAATCTTGTCGCCGGGAAGAATGCCGGCCTGAGCCGCAGGGCTGTCCGGAGCAACAAAACCGACCGTAGTCACCCCCATCTCCACATCCGGCTTGCCCACCATCCAGACAGCCACGGCAAACAACACAGCCAGCAGAAAAGAAGCGGCAGGCCCGGCGGCGGCCACGATAATCTTGTCCAAGGGAGTAACCGGCTTCAAATCCTTGGGAAGCTCCGCACGTCCTTCAATGGCCTCCATAGGAGCCATCTGCGGCAGGGATACAAAACCTCCGGCCGGAATCCACCCCAGCCCCCACTGCACGCCGTTAACCGTTTTTTTCCAGATGGGACGGCCAAACCAGATTTGAAACCTGTCCACATACAGACCACGCCAGCGGGCAGCGAAAAAATGACCAAGTTCATGAATAAAAATCATGAAGTTAAACAACATCACCACGCCGAAAATAATGGCGATGGTGGTAAGGACGGAAAGAATGCTATCCATGGTAGTTTTTGCCGTCTAACTTACCACGGGCCTCTCCGGAGAACAAGCTTCAAAGATGTCCTAATGACAAAGTGGATGCTGATATTCCAAATGGATTTCAAAAGGTGCCTGACAGCCCAGAAAACAGCCTTTACCTTCCGGGAATTCTGAAGCCGCAAGTAAAAGACCGCGTCCCCTTTTTTCGAGCGGTGCCTCTGGGAGAGGCGGCATCATCCCGCCCCGGAACCTGGACGAATAAAAGCGCCTTTTTTACCAGGAGAAAAACCGGCGGGGCATCAAACGCCGCAGCCCGCTTTTCTGTCCGAATCCCTGAACAGCCTTTGCAATAAATGCCTCCGGAATTGGAAGCAATGATTAAAGAGCCATTGTGTTCTTAACAAAAATGCGCACTGGCGGAAACAGGATTTTTCCCAGCCGGCATGGGAAAATCGACGCTGCAATAAGAGAAACTGGCTGGCGCACTAAATGATGAACGTGCGAACACCTGCTCCATAAGGCATTTACAGGAAAATGCCAACGGCCGGAACTGTCATATCCGGACATGAAAACAGCCTCCGGAAAATTATTTCCGGAGGCTGTCGGTTAACGTTTACTGAACAGATGGAAACTCCCGCACATTCAGGCGCGGAGAGCGGCGCCATCCTTGGCTTCAATGGCCTTCTTCGCTTGAGCGAAGATAGCGTCAAAAGCCTTTTCGTCAGAGACGGCCAAATCGGCAAGAACCTTGCGGTCCAAATCGATATTGGCGGCTTTCAAGCCTTCCATAAAGCGGGAATAGGTCAGACCGCGGTCGCGGACGGCAGCGGAAATACGGGCGATCCAAAGACGGCGGAATTGTCCCTTCCGACGCTTACGGTCGCGGTATTCATACTGCCAAGCCTTGTAAACAGCATCCTTGGCGTAGCGGAAGAGTTTGCTGCGGAAACCGCGGAAACCCTTGGCACGCAAGAGAATGCGCTTACGACGCTTGCGAGAGGCCGGTCCATTAGTGGCACGTGGCATAGCTTATTTCTATTTCTATCTTGAACAGACTGTTCTTCCTCACCTCCCTGCAGTCTCGCCTGTTCTTATCTTCTCATCGGAAGAAGGCTGCATGAAGGCCCCCCGTTCAGCGGGGGGAAAGCTCGGCATTAGTCGAGCGTTTCCGCGGTTTAGGCGAAAGGCAGGTTCTGCTTGACTGCCCAGACTTGCGTCTCGTCCACCAGAGCCACCTTGCCAAGCTGGCGCTTGCGCTTGCTGGACTTCTTCTGGAGGATGTGGCGCTTGCCCTGTTTACGGCGCAGTACCTTGCCCGTGCCGGTTACCTTGAAACGCTTGGCGACTGCCTTGCGGGTTTTATTGATACCACCTTTGCGGGTCATGGTGGAAGGAGATTACAGGCTTTTTCCAAATACGCAAGTATTTTTTATGCAAATCTTTTCTTCAGACGATGGCAAATGGGCCCTTCCTGACCATACATTGCCCGGCGCCTTTGACGCAGCCGGCTGCATCAAGAAATAAAATGGGGAACATAACCGGCAAAGGATAATCAGACAGCTACTGCTGCCAGCCTGGGAATCCTCTGTCATCCGCCATACCCTTTGCCACTTCGGCAAGTGCTTATCATGAGAAATTCTTATATATAAGAAAAGACTGGAACAAAGAGCCCTTCATATACTTCCCCATCGGTGTAAGGCCTTCTTAGAATATTTCACGTTGACAGCGGACTCCGGTCCGGAACACTGACGTCACATCAGCAGAATTCTTTAAGCAATTAACTGTTAAACCCAATATCCAAATCACCGTCAAATGACGGCCAAGAATAAGATGGACAAATATCACGAAAAAACAGCATGCCATCCTACCAGAAAGCTCATCCCCAATTCATCACGCCGGATATTATCCCCTGCCTTTTCCATATTCTCCACGCATCTGCCTGATTTCATCCCGAATCAAGGCGGCGCGTTCAAATTCCAAATGGGAAGCAGCCTCCTTCATTTCCGCCTCCAGCCTGGCAATGCGCTCTTCCAAACCATACCCGGCTTCATCCTCCGCTACGCGGAAGGACTCTTCATCATCCTCTGCGTACAACTTCAACTGCCCCTGTTCGGAACGGCTCACCGTCTGGGGGACAATACCGTGTTCCCTGTTGTATTTTTCCTGAATACCCCGGCGGTAATCCGTCAGCTCAACCAGCCGTTTGATGGAATCCGTCATCACATCCGCAAACAAGACGCACTCTCCATTCAAATGCCGCGCGGCGCGGCCCGCCGTCTGCACCAGGGATGTCTCATTGCGCAAAAACCCCTCCTTGTCCGCATCCAGAATGCACACCAGGGAAACCTCCGGCAAATCCAAACCTTCCCTAAGCAGGTTAATGCCTACCAGAACGTCTATCTTCCTGGCTCTCAAAGCACGTAAAATCTCCACACGCTCAATCGCATCCACATCCGCGTGAATATAGGACACCTTCAATCCTACCCCTTTCAGGTACTCCGTCAAATCTTCCGCCGTCTTCTTGGTCAGCGTCGTGACCAGCACGCGTTCATTTTTGGCAACGCGTTCATTGCACATGGCGATCGTCTCGTCAATCTGCCCTTTCAATGGACGGATGGTAATCTTCGGCTCCAGCAGCCCGGTAGGCCGGATAATCTGCTCTACAATCAGGGGTGTAGAACGCCTGGTTGGGTCAAATTTTTCTACCGGTTCCGTGGATGGGCTGGGAGCAACGCGAATGTCCTTGGGAGAGGTAAACAAAATTCCTTTGAACCCTTCCGGAGCCTTTTCTCCGGATCTGGCGGCACGGCGCACGGGAATATACGTCTTATTATCCGCACGGCAATTTACCAGTTCAAATGGCCCCGGAGTAGCGGAAGCATACACAATCTGGTTCTGCCTTTCCATAAACTCATGGAATTTCAAAGGCCTGTTATCCAGAGCGCTGGGCAGGCGGAACCCATGCTCCACCAGAATATTTTTGCGGCTTCGGTCCCCCTCGTACATGCCTCCCAGCTGCGGCACCGCCACATGACTTTCATCAATCAGGGTCAATGAATCCTTGGGAAAGAAATCCAGCAGGGTGGATGGGGCGCTTCCGGGCAGGCGGCCGGACAAATGGCGGGAATAATTTTCAATCCCCTTGCAGAAACCCAGCTCTTCAATCAGTTCCAAATCATAATCCGTGCGCAATTTAAGCCGCTGCGCTTCCAGCAGGCGCCCATGCTTCTCAAACCAGCCTACGCGGTCCTCCAGCTCTTCCCGGATAGCCTTTAACGCCGCCGCCCTTTTCTCCGGAGCGGCCACATACTGCTTGGCCGGGAAAAAAGTGTAGCTCCCAAGCCGTTCCCTCACACGCCCGGTGGCGGAGTCAATCAAAGAAACCCGTTCCACCTCGTCGCCGAAAAACTCTACGCGGATTGCTTCACCTTCCGAATAAGCGGGAAACACCTCCACCACCTCACCGCGCACGCGGAACGTGCCGCGGGTAAAATCAAAATCCTGCCGCTCGAACAGGCGTTCCACCAGTTGCTTCAAAAACACGTCCCGGTCCATGACATCCCCCTCGCGCATGCGCAGCGTCAGGTTCCTGTAATCCTCCGGAGTGGACAGGCCGTAAATGCAGGAAACGGATGCCACCACAATCACATCCCTCCGTGTCATCAGGGAATTCATGGCATTCAGGCTCAGGCGGTCCAACTCGTCATTAATGGCGGAATCCTTTTCAATGTAGGTGTCGGAACTGGCGATATACGCCTCCGGTTGGTAATAATCGAAATAGGAAACGTAGTAATCCACCGCGTTATTCGGGAAAAAACTCTTCAGCTCCGAATGAAGCTGTGCGGCAAGCGTCTTGTTGTGGGAAATCACCAGCGTGGGCCTGTTCATCCGGGCAATCAAATTCGCCATGGTGAATGTCTTGCCGCTCCCGGTCACTCCCAGGAGCCCCTGGTGCTTGTTACCCGCCTCCAGAGACTTGAGCAGCTTGCCGATGGCCTGCTCCTGGTCTCCGGAAGGCTTGAAGGAGGAATTCAACTCAAAAGACGACATACGCAATGCCGTCAGTATATTGCTCCCGCCCCGCCGGGCTAGGACAATGTTTGACAATTTTCCCCTCCTGACCCAGTATATGCGGCATGTACATTCCCACACAGGAAGAACGGTATGCAAAAAAAGGGGTTGTTTCCCTCATCCTGTGCGTTGTAGTCCCTTCCTGCCTGTATGTCTCTCTTTTGTCCAAGCAGCTGATGATGGTACGCGGGCATGAATGGGAAGCTGTCATGAAACTCTTTCTGGCATTTACCTACCCGCTGGCGGCCCTCTTCGCCATGACGGGCATTCCGTTCTTCTGGTGGTCTGTGGGCATCTCTCTGGCGGTTCATGCCGGCATCGTCGCCTGGCTGAAAACAACGCCTCTCCTGTCCCCTAAAAAAGCCGTCTGCATCGCCCTGTGCCTGGGGATGCTGGACTTTCTGTTCGTGAAACTATTTCCTTTTCCGGCACAAATCATGGGATAAGCCTGCCCGGGAAAATATCTGGGATATTCCATTCTTTACCGGCAGACAAACCAAGACGTATTCAATGCCCCCCTTCTAATCCGGAGTAAATGTGCCTTTGGGGAACCAGACATCCGCCCATGAATGGAAAATGCCGCCAGAAAGCAGACACCCAACAGGACAGCTAACTTTCCTATGGGTTCTCACCACAGGTGCTTCCCATAAGCGCGTCAAAGGTAAAAACTCCTGTTTAATCTTGAACGCCAGAGCCTGGTATGGCAGAGTGCGTCCGCCCATTCGTTGCGCCTGTGGCGAAATTGGTAGACGCGCCAGACTTAGGATCTGGTGCCGAAAGGCGTACAGGTTCGAGTCCTGCCAGGCGCACCATTTCATAATCCTCTTTAAACGAATAGTTTGAAGAGGGTTTCTTTTGAGTGTTGCAATAGATGCAAATTTCATAAAACGCCCCCAATCTGTGTACAAAGTGTGTACACTTTCAGGCTGTTTATAGCCTTATTTCATAAGCTATTTCTGTCATACGATTCACACAATGAACGGCACATTTGGCCGCTTTGTAAAACGGAAATCTTGTGAGTTATATATAATCGATGCAATGCCAATATATTGCGTTAATTTATGTCTATCTATACACTCCACCGTCAGGTGAGGCAACTGGATAAAACGTTCTGCGGCAATGGCGGGAAGTATTCGACTGGAGATGTTTTATTCTCAGGCCAGGGGAAACGAATCGTTCTGCATACCCCTATTGCGGAAGGCGGCGAAGGATCGGTCTTTACCGTTCATCTGCCATCAGAAACAACTCTCGTTGCCAAGCTCTATCATCCAGCGCAACGGATGCGTTGGCGAGAGCAGAAGCTTCGGTTGATATGTTCCCGGCCTATTCGTTCTCCGTGCGTGGCGTGGCCTCGTGCTATGCTGTACGACGAACTACGACGCTTTGTCGGCGTACTGATTCCCCGGGTGGACGGTGTTCCTCTCGGGGCATTTACTTCTCATGCGGAACTGCTGAAGAAACAGTTTCCATTATGGACTCGATACGACCTCATCAAACTGTGCCTGCATTTGGCTGAATCAGTCCACACGCTGCACCGTCATGGCGTTATCCTGGGTGATCTACATCCAGGCAATGTGATAGTGTCAGACAATGACTCCGTCTGCTGGGTAGATGTCGACAGTATGCAGATCGAAGACTATCCCTGTACTGTCGGCACGGAACGGTTCCGGGCTCCGGAGCTCCACGGCAATTACGGAGGTTTCCTCCGCACCTGCAGTCACGATGCCTACGCCCTGTCCGTCCTGCTCTTCATGACGCTGACGCTCGGTCTGTCTCCGTTCTCCCGACAAGGGGAAGAAGGAGACATGCGGGAATCCGCCAGAAAGGGAGAACCGCCGTATGCGTTTGCTTCGTACAAGCCACCTGCGGGAATCTACCCGCCCGATACCCCCGGACGCTATGTCTGGTCGTATCTCCCACGCAAGCTCCGCGATGATCTCGGTCACAATCTTACCTGTGTCCAGCGTCGCGATTTGCGTCCACGCGTCATGCCGGGGTATCTGGCGCGTTGTTTGCAGCAATACCTCAGGGATATGGAACCGGGTGGTAGGAGGAATCATCCCATGTATCGGGATCTTCTGCACGACAGTTCCTGCCCACCCCCCAGTTTGCTGGAGAAGATGACACCCAACATCTGCTCAGACTGCGGTATTCGCTTCCGGGAGGCTCCTGACGATGTCGCACGGCGTTTACGGCAATCTCATGCCCGTCCCCTGTGCAGGCTCTGCATCAGGCGTCGTAGCGCATTGAATCAGTCATCCCGGAATCCTACCATCAACCATTAACAAAAACCATAATGTCTACATCATCAACACACCCAACCAGACAGGAACAACTCGCCGCCATGCGCGAGTTCAGCAACAACACCAACGCCCGGCTTCCCGTTCTCTTCCTGCTGGATACCAGCAGCAGTATGAACGGTATTATCCGGGGCGACAACCAACACATCGTCCGTCAGGAATACGCTGACGGGATCAACTGGAATATCGTCACGGGAGATAACATGGTCACCCGGATGGATGAGCTCAATACTGGTCTTCAGCGGTTCGTCAGCGACATTCTTGCCGATCCTCTGGCCAAGCTGGCCGCCGACGTAGCGGTGATCACATTCGCCCGGACGGTGGCGACGGTGAAGGAGTTCGGTCCGATCCGGGAATCTGACACAGGCCTGAAGATCTCCACGTCACAGGAGAATGAAACGTTCCTTGGCGAAGCCGTCGAACTGGCTTTGTCTGAACTTGACAGTCGTAAACGTACCTATCGGGCACACGGGGTGGAATACTACCAACCCTGGCTCGTCGTGATGACGGACGGGGTTCCGACCAGCGCCCGGCACCGGGAGCTGGAGGGACGATTGAAGGAACTGATGGCTGCCCGCAAGCTCAGTGTGTTCGTCTTCGGTATCGGCCGTGCCGATCTGTCGGAGCTTTGCAGCATCAGCCCGGGGCGTCCTCCCATGCGGGTCAATGATCAGAAGTTCCCGGAACTGTTCGCATGGCTGAGCCGGAGCGTCCGCATGGCCAGTATGTCCATGCCGGGAGACGGGGTATCGTTGACTCCTCTCCCGGATGACATGTGGCAGGTGTAGGACTGGCAACATCAGGAAGTCTCTCCCATGAGGGGCTTTCTTTTAGTTGAGATACTGATATATAGTTAATATTCCCGAAATTATCCCTATGATCAAACCTATAAGCCTAAACCAAAAATTAGATAATAAATTTCTGATGCCATAAAAGAAACCTCCATGTTTACGCCAGTAAGAAGCTTGTGTATGTAGTTTATCTAATTCTGCCTGCTTCGCGATAGCACCGATACATGCAGTTTTTCTTTGTACAGAAAGATTTATTTCTTTCCACTGTAGGTTTTGAAATTTCTGCGGTTCCAATGCTCCCGGAATCAGATCTTTTGTACTTATATCTTTATTCAAAAGTAGAAGGGTTGATAACTGTCCGTAAATTATAATATCATTTTCTGTATGTAATTTATGTGGAGAAAATTTGTCTCCATATATGCCACAAAGAATACCAACAAGATTATATTTATGGTTATCTTTTATTACTGTCGGCGTAATATTAAGAGTTTGCGCTCGGTGCTCTAAGGCATAAAATCCATATGTATCGCTATTCATATTCCAATGAAGCCAATCATGTTCTGGGAATTTTTTTATATATCTAAAAAATGAACGAAGCATATGTTTTTCAAATTCTTCAATACAATTTAAATCCAATGTTGGATCTCGATGAAGTTTTTCTGCGGAATGCAATAAGGAAAATATTCGATTACTTCCTGTTTTTACATTTCTTATTGAAATAGCAATAACATTTGGAGTCTTCGTACTATTTTCGCTAGTAAAACTTAAGCACGCATAATGAATAGCTAATGTTGTATTATTTTTCAATAAAGCACTAAGTATTTCTTTTGATTCTTTAATTGATTTGTAAGTGTTTTTCATTTTTTAAAAAATAATTCAATCTAACTCATAATATATTATATCTTTAATATTCATAAATAAATTTTTTGTTCTAGTGTCTTGTATTCTTTTCGATACTATCTTTGATCATAGCGAGTAACAATTCTCCTTTCTCGCATATGAGGTAACTACATTTTCCGTAACGTTTGCCGGAAAATGAATATTACTATTCCGTATCGTAATCAAGTTCCTGGTTCAACACCTCCATGCATCGGGCATAGCTGTAAATCTTGTCCCGCTTCTTTCCTGTTATTTCCGAAACGATGTACAGCTCCTGAAGACGAGCCAAACCGCTGTTAACGGTGGCGGGGCTCAGGCCGGTTTCCGCAACAATGTATTTGCTGTCGGCAATCAGCTTTCGTGTAAAACATTCGAAAATAAGCAATGTCGTTGCCGAGGAACGGCCTGTTTGTTCGATGATCTTCCGGTCATCGGATATTTGCCGGGCAATCTGTCTGGCGGTCGTCACGGCCTGCCGGGATGTCAGTGTTACGGCTTCGAGGAAATAGGAGAGCCACGCTTCCCAGTCCCCTGTTGATCTTACGTCGCTGAGAAGACGGTAGTATTCCTGGCGGTGGACTTTGAAGAACAGGCTGAGGTATAGAATTGGGGCTTTCAGGATGCCGGAATCACAAAGCATCAGGGTGATCAGCAAACGTCCCAAGCGACCATTTCCGTCAAGGAATGGGTGAATGGTCTCGAACTGCACATGCACCAACGCCGCCTTGATGAGAACGGGCAATGGGTGCGCGGGATCATGAATAAACAGTTCCAGCTTACCCATGCATTCCATAACCCGGTGAGGAGGAGGCGGCACAAAAACGGCATTGCCCGGCCTTGTTCCGCCGATCCAGTTCTGGCTTGTACGAAACTCTCCCGGATTCTTGCCTTCTCCCCGGCCCTTTCTTAGCAAGACTTCGTGCATCTCCCTGATCAACCGCAACGACAGGGGCAGGCCTTCCCGGATCTTGTCCAGGCCGTACTGCATGGCGGCAACGTAATTGCTGACTTCCGTGACATCTTCCAGGGGAACTCCGGGAATCCCATCCATTTCCGACACCAACAAGTCCGACAGTGAAGACTGGGTGCCTTCAATTCTTGACGACAAGACGGCTTCCTTGCGGACGTAGGAATACAACAGAAGTGAATAGTCCGGCAAAAGAGAGGTCAGGGAATTGAGTTCACCGACCGCAATCAGAGCCTGGTCATGCGATTGCTGCAATTCGGGACTGATATCTATTCCCGGGACGGGCGGCAACGGCGAAGGAATAAACGCCTTCACCTGTTCTCCCGCTACCGCCGTAATCTCGTAGTCTCCCGTATGCTCCCTTTTCATATGGCTATGATTAACCTAAAATAACCTGCTTGTCTATTTCAAGTTTATGCGTTTTCATAAAATAGCGGCTGTAGTTATTTCAAGAAATCTTCTCATCGGAATGATGCCTCTTGATGAAAGTCGTCGGACGATGTGAGCTTTGAGCTTTGCATGCATGCCGGTTTTGCTATGCTCCATTGGGCTTGTTGTTCCAGAATGACTGCTGTTATTCGGGTTGCAATATGGATTGATCGAAAAGAAGACAAGGTATGACCCATCTGCCGACAGAAGATGAAACCCCGGTTCCCGGAGAGCTGTTATTGTATACTTCTCCGGATGGCAACATCCGTCTGGATCTTCGCATCCATGATGAGACGTTGTGGATGACCCAGCAGATGATGGCCGAGCTGTTTCAGACAAGTAAACAGAACATCGGACAACATATTGCGAATATCCTGCAAGAAGGTGAGCTTCAAGAGGATGGAACTGTAAAGAAATTCTTTACAGTTCGATTGGAGGGGGAACGACAGGTGAAACGTTCTGTCATCTTCTACAACCTCGACATGATCATTTCCGTCGGTTACCGGGTAAATAGCATACGGGGCACTCAATTTCGCATATGGGCGACCCAGCGTCTGAAGGAATACATGATCAAGGGGTTTGCCATTGATGACGAACGCTTGAAGAATCCGTCGATTCCTGGAACAACACCGTTGCCGGACTACTTTGATGAATTGCTCGAGCGTATTCGGGACATTCGTGCCAGCGAACGGCGCATGTACCTGCGCATCAAGGATGTTTTTGCCATGGCGGCTGACTATATACCGTCCGGAAAGGAAACGACGGAGTTTTTCAGCTCGATTCAGAACAAACTGCACTATGCCATTACCGGTCATAGTGCCGCAGAATTGATGATGATGCGGGCTAACGCATCAGCGCCCAACATGGGGTTGACCAACTGGGCTGGCGACCGAATCCATATCAGCGACGTTACGGTCGCAAAGAACTACCTTAATGAGGAAGAAATCAGCGATTTCAATCGTTTGACCTCCCTGTGCCTGGACTTTGTCGAGGATCAGGCAAAGAACCGCCGTGAGATATTCCTGCATGAGTGGGAAGACAAGCTTAACGAACTGCTTCGTCTCATGGGAAGGCGTGTACTGAAAGGCAAGGGGCAACGGTCAAAGAAGCAGGCTCAAGAGCATGTCCGGGGACAATACCGACTTTATGAGGAACGCCGCAGGCTGAAAACGGAACGTCAGGCGGAACAGGACTATGTGAAAGAACTGGAGCGAGATATCAAAAAGCTGGAGAACAAGAAGGGACACAAGCCATCTTCAAATCCAGGTCGTTAAAAGTTTTTGGATATGCTCTAGTTTTTTCTCCAGGGTATTGACTGCATGTCGTTCTCTCCATTTGACTCCCCTCCAGGCCTCCCGCCAATAGAGAAGAAACGCTCCTGGACAAAACAGTTTCTCGTTTACCCGTTCCTTGGAGGGCTTTCTTTTTGCCGTGATTATCTTATGGAAAACCCTACAACTCGATGGCTTTATAGCTCAATTGTTTCTTTTTTTTGAGTCACCGGATACAACTTTTTTTCGAGAGGGGTGAGATCCAGTGTGATAGTTACCTTTGTAGGGAAATCATCTTGCCACTTGATGTCAAATTCGTAGTTGAGGTTCATATCCTCTTTGCTAAAGGCCCCTTTGGGGAATCCCTTGCAATAGTTGATCCGATGGGTAGGTTCCCATAGGTATTCCAACAGAGCTATGGGGAAGTCATTAAGAAAGTTACAGGGGAGACCGTTGGGTAGTGTTGTCCATTTGGAATAAATCCCCTGGCTTAACGGCAACCAAAATCCAGGGAAGGCCTGTTGGCTGTTTTGATCGACGTAGAATCCTTTGAGCATACCCAGTAACATGAGGAATCTCGTAGCTTTCTTATCATGGTAAGTATAGGCAGAAACATGTTGATAATACTGTTTCAACATGGATTGTCCATCGTACTGGTAATTGCTTCCTTTTGATGGGGTGAAATAGTTTTCGTCCTGACTCAGCCAGAGAAACGACAGGTTCGTCTCATTGGTTATTTTTTTAGGATATTTCCATTGTGAAATAGGTAAAAGATGGGCTCGCGCAGTTAGCCAATCGTTGACCTCTTTGTCATCTATCGTCATGTTGTGACCGATATTGACTGTGTAGATGACTTTTAACCCATCGAATTGAAGGATGGCGCCAGGCTTGAGGCTTTTAGTGGAATATGAAGCAAAACCATTATCGGAGAAGGAAGGATGGATTTCCTTTTCAATCGAGGGAGGGCTAGCTACAGACGCTTTTTCTTCCTCCTTTTGGAGTAACTCATTGGATCGCTTTTGCACTTGATCCAACAGGGAAAGCTCCTGTTCGGTGCGTTTGTCATGGATCTTTTCGTTCAAGCCGTCCAAAAGAATATTCATTTCCACGAGAGGATCATTACATTCTTTGTAAATTCGGTCTTCCATGGCGGGAAGGAGGGCTTCTTCTTCCATGTTGGCGGCAGGATAGGTTTCGATGACGTGACCGGTTATTTGAGCCAGAGGGAGGATGAGCTCATTGAGGAATTTGGTGGATAGTGTCTGGTGTGCTGTGGCCCATTTATTACACAAAGCCTCATATCGTTTGCTGATGGCGACTGAATAGGAAGAGGCCTCATGATGTGTGGCAATAGTTGGAATTTTCTTTTCCAACTCTTGTTTTAACTCATCTAATTCCTTAAAGCACTCGGATTGAATAGTATGAGCCTTTTGTGTAAATTCAGGGAACCGGGAGAGATAATCATCCAGCTTATAATGGGCACGTACTTTTTAGTAAAGTGCATCCTTGAGTTCCTTTGGCGACTTTGAGGCTGGATCTGTTTTTCCCATGGCTGCTTCGTGCGTCTTCGGCAAGGCGTTTATTGGCTGGGAGGATTGTATGGTCCCCCATATTCCCCAGGCGGCAACGCCAACCAGTAAGACAACGACAGCTGCGATTAGCAAGCGTGTGAGAAGAACCAATCTGGGTGATGTTCTGAGCGGCTTCCCCTGTTGCAGCCATTCTTTCCACTCCCCGGCGGCCTGGCAACGTTCTTGAGGCTTGAGCCGCAGATTCCGGTCGATGGATGTCAGTAGTTCCCGAGGACATGGCAGGGGAAGCGTCATGCCTGGAAAGGGGACGACATCATCCTGCATCAGTCGCCGATCAGCTGGCTCTACCGGGATGCTGGAGATCAGTCCATACCAGGTAGCGGCCAGGGCGTAGAGATCCGTCCATGGGCCAATCTCTCCCTTTCCCGTGATTTGTTCCGGGGAGGCGTAGGCGTACGAGAACTCTCCCTGTGTAACTGTGCAGGTCACTTCCGGCTTGTTGAGCGCCGCACCAAAGTCGATCAACACAGGCAGCTCCCGTTCGTCAAAGAGGATGTTGCCGGGCTTGATATCGCGGTGGTAGATCCCCCTGCCATGCAGATAATCCAGGCCATCCAGCACCATAAGTAGCCACTCCCGGGCTTGATCCGCAGAAATGGTTTTTCCTCCTGTGGCGGCTTCGTCCATACGCTCCCGCAGGGAACCTCCTTCCAGCCACGGCATCACATAGAAGATACTGCCATGGGATTCGAAGACATCGTAGACCCGGACGATTCGTTCGTGGTTCAGGGAAGCCAGGGTCTGTGCTTCCTTGCGGAGGGAATCCATGGCTGCCCGGTAGGTGTGCCGGGGTGCGTGCGGTAACGGGATAATCTCTCCCGTATTCGAATCCCGGCTGCACAGCCCCAGAGGGAAGCATTCCTTGAGAACGATATTGCGTCTGAGCTGATTGTCCCAGGCAATGTAGGTGATGCCGAAACCTCCCCGGCCCAGTACCTTGAGAAGTTTGTAATTACCGAGCAAGGTTCCCGGAGGGAGAGCAAAGTCGGGAGCTTCCATAAGCTCAGGCAAGCGGGGGATTGCCGAGCCTCGGCACTTCGTCGGCCAGAAATTCCTTCAAGGTCTTGCCCTGGGAGAAAGCCTTCTTCTCAAGAACCTTGCGGGTATCCGGATCAAGCTTCAGGGTAATCAACGTTTCCTCTTCCACCTGCACCCGGCTTGGGAGAGTCAGCGGGAGCTGTTTGATCAATTCCCGGATGATGTGTTCCTTGGCGGCGGGAATGGGTTTCTGAGCCATCCAGTTACGGACGGTCGCTTCCGTCACGAAACATCGTTCGGCGAGCCATGCGTAGTCGAAGTTGTTGGCCTTGAGCCACAGCTTGACGTTCATTTTCAGCTCATCCTGATTCACTCCTGCCATGCTTCGGAATGTATCACTATCGCTCAGTAATGGCAATATGGTTATACAACATTCCTCTTTTTGAGATTAAAGTGAGATTTTTACGTTGACTAAAATCGTAAAAAGGAGATATACAGGCAATGTAAACGAGATGCCAGCAATGAAAAGTATCATCCAGTTCACCTGCCCTCAATGCGGAGGTCACCAACTGATGCTCGTCGAACGGGCCATGCATCGTTATGTCGTCCAGAGTCTGGAGACTGACAGGCAGGGAGGACTGGTTGTCGGGCACAAGGTTCTGGTGGACGATTTGTGCGGGGAGCCGCTGGGGTATCGCTGTGCGGACTGTCGACACCCGGATTGCCATAATCATGATTCATCGGAAGGGTTTCAATGGTATTCTCTGGAAGAGGTGCAAAGCGCCGGGGCCATTGTCTGGCCGGGCGGGATGGAGACGGTAGAGCACCGGTGCATGGTTTGTTTCCCCGACGGGAAGATGATCCCGGTGATCGTCGAGGTCTCTCATCCCGGATCTCTCAGCGAGAAGGAGCGCCGATTTGTACTGGAACGAGAACGGGCCACCCATGGCATCCTGATCAGTCAGTCGGACTCCGGTATTCGAACATTGGCCTGCCGCAACTGGAAGCGGGTCAAAAAGTATGTTCTGCAACCATCTTCGTCCATTCTGGAGTAAGCCGGATTTTGTGGCTCCGGTTCAACAGCTACATAAACGAAAGGAAACAACATGAAGAAATACATTACAGGCGGCATTGCTGCACTTATTACGTTGACGGCTATTTGCATGATGACTGGTCAGTCACAGACCTCCTCCCATCAGCAATCTGTGGGGGACGCCATTTGCCATCAGCAGAATCAGGGAGTGATCGTTTGTCCGGGGTGCCAGGGCAAGGGTAATATCGGAGGGCAGAAATGCCAGCGCTGTAAGGGCCGTGGCATTCTCAAGTCGAACGGTATGCCTCTTTAAGAGGCATTAGTGAGAAAGGTATTGCTTCTAACTCCAAATGATACCTTTCGCATCCTCTTTTTACATACTAATCGCATAACAATCATCGAAATATATGGATAGTAAACAATATTATATCACCCTCCCGGATCAAACACAGAAAGGGCCATATGATGAAAAAGATCTCATTACCCGGTATCAAGCGGGTAAATACCCAAAAGGCACGCTTGTATGGCATGAGGGAATGGATAGCTGGATACTCATTGAAACAATGATGCAGAACGTAGAGAGAATAACAAATGATGAGAGGAGAATTACCGATTGCAAACCGAATACACCTCCTCTTCCTGCCGCTATTCCTCCCGTTCCAAATCCTACCAATAAAAGAAGCAATGTGACAGCAGGTGTGTTCGCAATAGTATTAGGACCGCTAGGTGTTCATAAATTTTACAATGGAAGCTGGGGGCTAGGCATTATTTATTTGGCATTGTGTATTATATTTCTAATTGTCTCATTCGTCGGCAATGTCTTAATTAGTTCGAATAGCGATTTTGCTCCACTAGGACTCATCGCTCTTCCTTTTGTATTATTACACTGGATAATTGTCATATCTTCTATCATCGAAGGAATCATGTACTTAACAAACGTACAGAAATACAATCTAAAGTACAATGAGACACCGCCTGCTCCGATGAAGTAGTAGATATGTATTTGATAATACGAATTAATACATAAATATGAATTCTAAGATATATCGAATCGATCGCATTGCCGTTCTTGCGTTGATTCCCACCTTACTTTTTCTCTCATGTGGGAAAACCGATAATCCCGAAGCCAATAAAAGAGATTCGAAAGGAAATACGGTTCTCATGAAGGCAGTCAAAGAGGGGAACATCGATTGGGTGACGAAATTGATCAAGGACGGAGCGCGTGTAGATGCGAAGGGAGAAGATGGGAAGACGGCTCTAATATGGGCTGTTGATAGCAGGCATACGGAATGCGTGAAAGCATTGATAGACGCCGGGGCAGACCTCAACATGGAAGCTAAGAATGGGGATACGGCTCTCATATTGGCTGCTAATAGAGGATATACAGATTGTGTAAAAGTATTGCTGAAAGCCGGGGCAGATGTAAACGGAAAGAATAAAAAAGGAGAAATGCCTCTCACGGAAGCTGCCTATAATGGACGTACAGACAGTGTGAAAGCATTGCTGGAAGCAGGAGCAAACGTGAATGCCCAGGATAAGGATGGAAGAACAGCTCTCATGTGGGCTACTGAGGATAAGTATCCGGACTGTGTGAAAACATTACTGGAAGCTGGTGCAGACGTAAACGTGAAGGATAAAGATGGAAAAACGGCTTTAATGAGGTCTACTTATAATGAGCTTACAGACAGTGTGAAAGCATTGCTGGGAGCGGGAGCAAACGTGAATGTTAAGGATAATGACGGGCGTACGGCTCTCATGTATGCGATTGGTCCTTATTCTGGCCATGACCGTGGAGAATGCATGAAAGAGTTGTTAGCGGCTGGGGTAAATGTGAATATGAAAGATAAGGAAGGGAACACGGCTCTCATGCTGGCTACCAGACATAACTGTACGAAATGCGAGAAATTGCTACGGGAAGCCGGGGCCAAAGAGTAGCGTTGGAATAATTTCTACTCTATTATCATGAAAGAAGCTAAACAACCGTGGCCCCGGAGTGCGAAGATCACTGTGTGGGTGTTAGGTATCATTATCGCCGCTTCTGCTATTGTTAATATCATTACTATTTCGCAATGGTATGGGCCATATCAGAAGTGGTCTGACAAGTGTGATTCGGTAAAATACTTGCCGATAGAAGAACTGCCAAAAGAGGAGGACATTCCTGTGAAAACACATACCTTAACCTTGGAATGGCAGCTTGAGTCCGTATTCCTAGAAGCGTTCATGACTCGCATGCGTCCTGAACTTGAGAAGAAGATATTTGTATACGGACCTGAGTGTCGTATGACAGTATCACCGGTAAGGTTTCGGAAGTTGCCTAATGGGGACCGTATAGCCATAACTCGCAATGGAAGTATGGTGTACCGTGGGAGGCTTCTTACGGAAAATGGAGCTGATTTGCTGGAGGCACACATGCAAAGGTATAAAGCCGCAACGTCAAATCCCTGGCGTTACGGTTTTCTCAGCAAATAAACACTACTCCCGGTCTCACGCAGAGGCCGAGAGTAGCCTTCTATTTTATCTCTTGAGTGTCCGTATGATCACTCATAAAATATGGACATAAATTATTTCAGAAAGCTTGCATCCACTGCTTCCAGTAATCTGAGCGGAACTTATATTGGGCAGATTCCTCAAGTCGAGAAAGATCCAAAATTCGCCGGGTCTGTGGCAAACGCGAGTGACTTGGAATAACAGATTTCCCATGTTTTCTCTCTTGATCCTCGACAAAAAACGCCCCTTCACCAATAAGCAAAGGGGCGATGGATTGAGATGAAATCACGAATTAACCTCTGGGTGGATAAGGATCGTTTCCATGACTGTCTCTCCATTGGATTTTGCCATCTTTTCCGTGACTGAAGAGCTCTCCTCCTTCACGTTTGGATAACCCTCTTCCTTTATCAATGGCTTCCTGTTTCGTCGAAGTTGTGAAAGAAGGACGAGTTGCTCCTTCTCTCTTGCCCTGCCATCCTCCACTTGGAGAAGGCACTACATGTATGTTCTTTCTATTCATTCTATTTGGAATAGACACCACTTCGCCTTGACAAAAGAAGCCCCTTGCCTCACAAGGTCATTAGCAACTATGCAAATGACCTGATTGTCTCCCCCTGTGGTGTGTGACCGGGTTTGAAAGGATGAGAGTGAATCAGACTCTCATCCTTTTTTTGGCTAAGACGACTTTTACTGTTTACATCCGGAATGTAAAGAACTATTTTGTAAACATGTCCGCGACCATGCCCTTTATTCCCCAGCGCCTGACCCAGGCACGTAAGATGTCAGGGCTCTCATTGAGGGCCTTGTCTGAAAAGTTGGGTAATACTCCGTCACATACCATTCTGGCGAGATATGAAAAAGGAATTGCAGCGCCCAATTCTGAAATGCTGGCTCGTCTGGCTCATATATTGGAAGTATCTCCTGACTTTTTCTACAGCGCCTCCTCCGTGTCTCTGGACGGTATTCATTTTCGCAAGCGCTCCAAGTTGTCCAAATCCGCTCGTGAAGCGATTGAAGAACGAGCAAAGGACTATTTTGCCAGATTCATGGAGATTGAAGACATTACGAACAATACGATTTTCTTTGATACCCGGATACAGGCGTCAACGGTCGATGAAGCGGAACAGGCTGCATACAAATTACGCGACATGTGGAACATGGGAGAAGATCCCGTAGTCAACCTTCTCCAACTTATGGAAAACAAGGGTATCAAAATCTTCATTTACAATACGGCCAATGAAGCTTTTGACGGATTTTCTGCGGTCTACTCCAAGATTGCCATGGTTGTCATTGCTTCATGGTTAGAAGGTAATTTGCCCAGAATGAGAATGACCCTTGCCCACGAGTTGGCCCATCTGGTTTTAGACCTTCCGGAAGACCTGTCGGAAAAGGAACATGAAGATTGCGCTAATGTCTTCGCGAGCGCGTTTCTGATGCCTGAAGCACCATTTTCTGAAATGTTTGGCGGCAAACGGGATAGGATCCTTATTCGTAATCTGTTCCCGATCAAATCGTATTTTGGCGTCTCTTTGCCGGCAATCGTCATGAGGGCTCATCGCCTGCATTTGATAGGCAATAATCTCAAACAGCGCTTTTTCATTTATTATAATAAAATGGGGTACAAGAAGGATGAACCCGGAGATTATTGCGGAACGGAAAGCAGCGGACGTTTTGAGCAATTAATTTCCACTGCTGTTATAGATGGTGAAATCAGCATGTCCAAGGGCGCGAGCTTATGGGGACATTCTCTTTCCGAACTGCGCAGACTTGTTGCAACTCTTATCTAACTGTTATCCGTGGATAGGATCTATATTCATGACGCCTGCGTGCTCCTAGACTTGATAGAAGGCGATCTCCTTGATTTATGGTTTCAGCTGGGGTTTGAGACCCGGACGACACACCTTGTCTATCAGGAGATTCTGGAAGAGGAACAGTTTTCTTTGCTTCAAACCTATGTGGATGCTGACAAATTGATTTTGGAATCCATTGATGAATCAGATCTTCCTGCTCTTAATGCGCAAGCGAAAGAGTGGAAAGTAAGCTTGCAGGATGTATCGGTAGCCCATCTGGCCAAAAGGCATGGTGGTATTTTGCTTTCCGGTGATAAAAGGCTACGGACAAAATCTGCTGAAGCCGGGATCGAAGTCAAAGGGATTTTATGGGTTCTGGATATGATTGTAGAGAGGAAGCTATTGATTCCACAACGTGCATTGAATGCCCTAGAAGCTATTCTTGAGGCTGGTGGTCGTATCCCCTCAGAAGAATGCGGTGAAAGAAGACAGCGCTGGGGAAAATAAGAACAGTCGGTTTCTTCCTATGGGAAACAGGCTGCTGTCGTAGCTCTTATACCATCCCCCCGTATTACTTACAGGACAGCCACCTTGTCATAATACTGCCTGCCATCCAGGATTTGTTTGAGTGAATCAATCAGGTTTATCCTGCCTGTCGGAATGTACACCGGAGGAGATGTAACCGGAATGTTGTTTGCAGAACTCCCGGAGAATGACCTCTTGGTGGAACCGGGTATGAGGAAGTATACAGATTGTCAACTGTCTGGATGAAGGATTTCATTTCATCTAAATAGCTATTGGTGAGTATTTTGAGTCATTCTCATCTGAAATAACTCCTTCCCTCCCGTCATATATATCAGACACAGGGATTTACCTGCCTGTCATTCTTCACAAAGCCGCTATGCTCCCATCCCGGGGCATGGCGGCTTTTCTGTATCCACCCATCAACAACGAAAGAACTACCATCATGGCTATCAAACTCATCGCCAACTACAGCAAACGCCTCGGACTGCCGGGGTATTCCTCCCACCAGTTCGAAGTTTCTATCGAAACGGAAATCACCCACATATCCGAACTGGCTGCGGAAACGGAACGACTCTACGGCTCCCTTCAGGCTGCCGTCGATGCTCAAATCCAACAAGTCGGATTCGTCCCAGACGAACATTACGGCACACAAACTGCTCAAATGTCTGCTCCCGGGGCTTCCTGCTTACAGATGATATCCACATCATCCATAAGACAAACTCCGCCTGCAAGCGCTCCCGAGACCTCTGTTGCAACCGTTCCCGCATGGAAGTGCTCGGAAAAGCAACAGGCGCTCATCCTGGAACTGGCCGGGAAGGTCGGGCTGGATGACACTGCCCTGAACGAACTGGCTACCCGGAGATTCAACAAGGTCGTTGCCATGCTCAACCGCATGGAAGCCTCCGGGCTGATCGACGAGCTGATGAACCGCTCCGGTGCGACATCCAAACGCTCGGCATCAGGCAGGAACAACTACACCCGCCGTCCCGCTGCGACTTATGCCGGCAACTCCAACCCGTACTGACCTATGATTGCTCCCGTAACCCGGCCAATACGTTCATCCTCCCTGCACCCGGCTATCGCATTGGTGAAGAAGTTCCCTTCGGAGGCTTCTTCTCCCCCTGCCATACGCCCGGACTACCTGTCTCCCTCGTCGGTCAAATCGTACCTGTTATGTTCCCTTCATTTCTTCTTCGAGAGGGTAGCGCAGATACGGAAGCCGACGACAGTCGCCCTGCATGTCGGCAAGACCATCCATGCAACACTCCAGTCCTTCAACCTCGCCCGGTGGCGGGGAGAGGACAGTAGTGAGACGGCCATGGAAGAAGCCTTCTCCACCCACTTTCTGGAGTTGGAGAAGACGGAAGGTCCGGTGGACTACGCCGACGAAGAAACGAGACAAAAAGTCCGTTCCTGCGCCTGGAACACCGTCAAGGCCTACATGGCCTCCGACGAGGTTACTTCACAGATGCCTCTGGGAGTGGAAGTAGGACTGTCGGCTACCATCCCCGGTCTGCCGGTTCCCGTACGAGGCGTCATCGACCTCGTCCAGCACGACCTGACGGCAGTGGACTACAAGTCTGCTGCCGCCAAACCGGACACCGGGCATGCAGCCTTTGATCACGAGCTTCAACTGGTCACCTACCAGATGATGGTCGAAGAAGCCACGGGAGACGCTCCTCCATCACTGGATTTGATCTACCTGGTCAAGACGAAGACTCCCCAAGTGATCCGGGTCAAGATTCCACCCGCTGACGATCAGCGCAAGCAGCGCATCACCGACCTGTACAGGATTGCCTACGAAGGCATCACTACCGAACGTTTCCATCCTCAACCCGAGATACAGTGCTCCTGGTGCCAGTACAGGAAGGAATGCTCCGGATGGTGCAGGCAGTAAAGGAATGCAGTCTATTCAGAAGCCAACCATACGGTAGGCTTCTTTTTAACTTGGGGATGATGCAATTTATACTTTTTGCATACAAAGTTTCAAAATTACATGCAGAAAGTATTGCTAGATTACTGGAGTACAATTTATCAAGTATATCTCTCTGATAAGAGAAATGCCAAGACTCGATCTTTTGTCGATAGCTATTTTCAGCTACTCTTCGCTGTCAATTTCAATAGCACGTCGTCCAATCCATAGCGCACTACTTCGATTCGTTCGCTACGCTGGGCTATAAAATCACCAGTCATCACCGGGAGTTGGAAGGGAAAGAACGCCGGATTGTTTAGAAGAAACCCTAACACGCTTTTGGCCTCAGGTGTAGCCAAGAGCGCAGACTCGAACATTAAGATAGCTAAGTTTGGCTCTGTATTGCTCACTAACGTTGATTTCTCATAACACCCTTTGACTTCGGAATCCTGTAATACACCCCAGGTTACAAAGGAACGGATTACATACCTGGCATACCGACTCACTGTCTGCCGGTCACCATATTGTTCCTTGAGGCGGTTAATGATCTGCATCTGGGTTACCCGATCCTGTAAGGCCAGAAGACGCCCTGTTTGGCGTGCCACATTGAACCAGAAAGGATAAGTAGCTGCGATAAGTCCCCAATGAATTGCAATGGCCTTAGACGGATTTCTCCGTAAAAACTCAAGCGAGGCATCCCGGAATGGAATCAGTTCCGGATCTGGAGATACCCAGATCTTCATTAGATTGTTAACAACAAAAGTTCGAGTCTGGACGCTTTGCTCGTATTCTGGGTTACTGACCTTTCTGTCTGCCAGGAACTCATGTAATTCCTGCCGGATAGTTTTGGCATCAAGCCCTGCCAGTAACAAATTGGCTGCTTTTTGCATCCACTCGAAACGAATAGCCTGCTTGATTCCTATTGTTTCGTGCCTCTTACCCATTACGGTGTTCTCCTTTCAAATTTCACAAGAGGGACTATGACTTCTTCAATGGCTATACCGCCGTGTCCTACGATGGTAACTCCTTGATTCACGAATGCATCGTGACCACTAGCTACTAGGGGGAAATAATCAGCAGGCAATCCGATAGGCGACCATTCATGAGCAAACGGGAAAGATGCTGCTACCTGAGAACGGAGTTCAGACGAAGGATAGATACGAACTCTTTCTCCACGGGTTTCAGCAATCACCCCCTCTAATGGACGCCCTTTGCCGTTACATTGAATATTTCCATGATCGGCCGTCAGCCAGACATCGTAACCGTATGCCAACAGTTGAGCAACGAGCGAAGTTAAGAACCCTCCCTGGCACCACTGCTTAATCTGGTTGTGCATTCCGGCGGAGCCCAGTTGCATGCCGTGCATAATCTTGTCAATCTTGTCCACAACAAGCCCCACCGCCTTGGTTTTCCCTGGATGTATTACGGAATCGAGGATGTCGACCGCATCGCCATCACCCAAACCTCGCTGATAGGCAACATCCAGCCGAGACAGACCTTGGCCTTCCCAGAACTGTGTCCAGAGTTTCCCTTCACTGTTGGTAGAGTTAATTGATGATGGAAAATAGAGAGGCGGCTTGCCCGAAAAAATCGATTGCCGTGATACTGATGTCAGCGTAGGAATCCACGCGAAGGTCGCAGATTCTCGCATCATTAAATGGGCGTTCTGTTTTTGCAGAATCTGACGGACAGTCACCCACTGATCAAGGGAGAGACCATCAACTACGATCAATGCTACCAGTCCATTAGCTGAGTCTTCCCTATCTCGAACCAAACGGCGCGGTACATGGTGCAACATGGCCGGATTGGTTGGAGGCAAGTTCATCAGGCTGGAATAGTGATCCGCCAGCCAGGCTGCAAATGCTGTATTCAACGTATCACCCATTTCTCTGAGACGAGCCTGATACACTGCGTGCTCTCCACAATAAACCAGAGAAGACAATTCGGCCCATTTCAAGGCAAAGGAGGTCCAATCCGAGTAACGGGCGTCCCGGGTGGGCAGTCCTTTCTTGATAAGGTCAAACAGGCGGGAAACCCGTAACTTATCATCCCCGCCAGATGTGGAGATACCGCTTCGAATCCAAGAGTTGGCATCTACTTCAAAGTCTTGGACTTCGATAGGAGTGAGTTTCCCTTCCAGGAACAAGTTATCGATGTAGACCTTGATGTCTTGATGGTCAAATGGCAGGCACTCCAAACCCGGATACTTGAGACCGTATCCTGATGTTCCCTCCTGCACCAGATTCTCTTTGCCCTGTCTGGAAAGAAAGAGAGGCCAGCGTTCCTGCAAGAAATCGAAAAAGGCTTCAGCGTCCGGAATGATCTCTGAAAGCGGCCAGTCTTTAAATCCCTGGTGGTCTTTAAGAACATGAATGAGTCGTTCAGACAGCATCAACGGAAGTTGAAGATTGCCATAGTGCAAACGAAGCAAGGTGCGAAGTAATTCTACATCGTTGACGATCAACTCAGCTGCAATACCAAACACATGGCGGAGAATGTAATCCTTGGTGGCATTGTCGCCCATTCGATCAGGCAACGATTTGCATTGGGCTTCAAAGAGAGAGTCCAGCAAGCTTCTGTCAAGCTGTTCAATGACCGGATAGCTCATGTTGGGAAAAAGATCTCCCATATTGAAAGAGAGTTTTCGACCAGCTCCGAGCAGATCATAAGGCAGAGAATCCAGTTCTGTATCCTGCAAACGAAGGATAACAACCAAATCGGTGTGTTCACCCCGGTCCCATATCAAGCGGTACTTGGATTCATAGGCATATCTGAATTCGACAGGATCATGGAACTCAATCAGATCAAATCCACGTTCACGAAGCTTCAAGGCCAGCTTCTCTTCGCTCAGCAGGCAATCCGGATCGGCAACCAGTGTCAGCTTGCTGACGTTGGGTACAAAATCTTTTAATATGGTGTCTCGCCAACTGTTCATAGAATACATCCGTTCATCATTCGTAGCATGAGTAACGGTCTGATTTCCGGTACAATCTGCTTCGCGGCCTGCAATTCTTGCCGCCATTCGCTTTCGTCCGCATTGCAACGGGATAACCTGAACTGGCGAACTTCCGGCAAGCCCACGCGCTCAATCGCCTTACGGCGTGAGGCAAAGGAGGTGATCCCACGTTCCTCTTCGTGAGCTACAGAGGCGAGGTGAGCATGCTGTAAGGAGTTGAACAATTCCTGCCCGGCGTGTTCTGCTGCTTCCTGCAAACATTGATAGGCTTTCATGGAATCATCCTGACCAAGTGTTGACTGTATTCTGACTTCCGCTGTCTGCAACGCATCCCAGATATGCCGGGCTGTGGGTAGAAACAGTTTACCTTCCTCGCTCAAGAATACACTGACATAACCACGCCGCACCATGGGGATGCGCAGAAGCTGTGTTTTCTGGTGCATTCCTGCCTGAAGTCGGATCTCGAAGAGTCCCCAGAGTCCGGAAATGCCAGTGGGCAGCCCGTTCACGGTGACGCAAGGCAGTGGTTGACCTGGTACGATATGGGGCAGATTCAGTGCCAACCCTCGGATGCGGCTATTTTCAAGATTCAGCAGGGTAGTGCCGGCGAGACGATCAGCTTCCCGAGTGTGGAAGACAACTTTACGATGTTCCTGCCCGTCCGGCCAATTCAGATCCCACCAGGAACGTTTGCGTTTGGCTAAACCGCCGTGGGAGGTGAGATAACTTACCGTCATCCGTTCCACCCAGTAAGGCAGAGGATGGGAGCGCAGACGTTCAGCTGTCTGTACATCAGGTTCTTCCGAGATACCGTAGATAGCCGAGGATTCCCGCACACGCTGGATTTCCCCACGGATCTGGGCCACTTTTTGCTCAACAGAGGTTTCGATACCGTCAGGATCAAGGATAGCCGAGGCAAACATATCCTCGAACAACTCGCCTGCCTGGGAGGAATCGAGAATGTCGCTCGTCTTATCGATGCCGAACTCATCGAAGATCACCGAGAGTTTCTGTTCCAGCACTTCGCGGACACGAAACTCGACCGAATCCTCAAACACGAAATTGATCGCCCGCACCGTTTTGGGCTGTCCTATCCGATCCACTCGGCCGATTCGCTGTTCCAGCCGCATCGGGTTCCAGGGGATGTCGTAGTTGATGACGACGTGAGCAAACTGCAAGTTCAATCCCTCGCCGCCGGCGTCAGTAGAGACGAGTACGCGATGCGTTTTCCGGAAAGCATCCTGAGCCTGCTTGCGTTCCTCCATATCCATGGAGCCATTCAAGGTAACGACAGAAATGCCCCGGACTTCCAAAAACTCTTTCAGCATCTGCTGGGTAGGTACGAATTCGGTGAAGATCAATACTTTCAAATCCGGTTCGTTTTCCTCAGACTGTAGCTTATAGATCCACTCGATCAGTGCTTCAGTCTTGGCATCCGGACCAGCCTGTTCACAACGAATTGCCGCGTCCAGCAGAATCTCAACATGGCTACTTTCGCTTTGCAAAGCCGACACATGGGATTTTAACAGCTCATCGAGCAACTCCTGTCCGTCCATGTCATAAGGTTCAAAACTTTCATCGTCAGTTCCTTCTGATTCCTCAACGTCATTTTGACGTACCCCCAGGCGTTGTCTGATTTGTTGCTCGCCTTCCTTGAGCGCCGCGAGCCGTCGTTCCAACGTGCTTCTGATCGCCCGGGTACTGGAGACAACCAGGCGCTGCATCAGGATCATCAAAAAACCGATGTGACGCTTCTGTTCGCGCATGGCCTGGTTGTACCCCTCACGCACATAGTCGGTCACCGCTTCGTAGAGAAGTTTCTGTAAATGGTGCGGGCTCTCCCAGGCAATCGGGGCCATCTGTGTGCGCCGGGGTTTAAAGAGCGGCTTGCCCTCGGAGTCGATGGCCTTGCGCTTCTCCGTACGGATAACGTACGGAGCAACCCGCTCGCGAGAAACGCTGTCCATATCAGGGAAGGCGTCGTCATCCAGCAAGTTCATGAGGCGATGGAAGGCATCGGTCTTCCCCTGGTGGGGCGTAGCCGAGAGGAGCAGCACATAGGGGGCGGCCTCCGCCAGTCCTTTGCCTAGTTTGTAGCGGGCGACTTGATCAGAGCTTCCCCCCAGGCGGTGAGCTTCGTCCACTACCACCAGATCCCAACCGGCAGTAATCAGATCCTCGAACCGGCTGCGGTTGTATTCGGCGATGCGTTCGGCAGTCCAGCCCCGCCGTTTGTCCATGGGTTTTACTGAATCGAGAGACACAATGACTTGATCGAATAGAGACCATGCAGAACTTCTCCGATCGCCACCCGGAACAAGACGCTGCAAAGTACCGAGATCATCGCCCAGGACGAGCTGAAACGTCTCGTTAAAGTGGGTCTGCATTTCCGACACCCACTGGGTAGCGATGCCTTTGGGCGCGACGACCAGAATTCTACGAACCAGTCCGCGCAGCTTCAGCTCGCGCATGACCAGGCCAGCCTCGATGGTCTTGCCAAGCCCTACCTCGTCGGCCAGCAGGTAGCGCACGCGGTCACCAGAGATGGCCCGGGACAAGGCGTGGATCTGGTGCGGCAGCGGAATAACGTTGGACTCCATGGGAGCCAGCAATACATGATCACCGGTAACACTGGTGGAGCCTTCGAGCACCTCGGCTACCTTGGCTGCGGCGGCCACATAGGCAATGCGTCCAGCCTCGATCTGCGGCTGCAAACCGGCGCTCAGCGGGCGCAAGGTGGAGTGGGGTATGTGCACAACCGCGTCTTGGTTCGGCAACCAGACACGACACACCGTCTGCCCCCACAAGGTCTGTTCTTCGATGACCTTGCAGGCGCTGTTATGAACGGTGCTGTATTGCCAAAGCGATTCCATCCGCTAATTATCTTCTAGCTTGATCTGTTGTCTGCTGAATTTTGAATGCAACGTTGCCAACTTAGTCCATTTCCTATCGAACTTCAGGATTTGAGAGGCCATACTTCTTCCTCCTCGGTCAAAATCTCTGCTGATTTCGCTTCGAGGCTCTCTAATAATGGAGTAGCCCATGAGTAAGCATTCAAAGAATCGATAACGTTTCTAAAATTGTCCCGACCCCCCAAATATTTTGGGGCACCTGCGTCAACGGACTCAGAAATCTGGTGTATGAGTCGCCCCTGTAGTTCTTGTGGCAAATGATCGATAATAGACAGGACTCGCTCCCAATGCCGTTTCTTAAATCGGATTTGGTTATTCTCGTTGGTGAATGATTCCATGGCAATCCCACTAATAACAGGAAACGGCCAAGATATTTTATCTTGTGAAAGCTTCTCGAGAAATTCATCGGCAGACGCAGCCGAACCTTCACCTGCTTGAAGCAAATTTCGTCCCAAATTTTCCTGTTGCTTCTCATCGAGGTCAGCAGCTTGTTCTGGTCCATTAGAAACAATGATATCTATAGCGGGATTCTGCAGATACCAGTTGTGAGATTTCATAGCATCGATCAGTTTCCTGTAACAGGTCTTTGTACTAAGTCCTGCGGACATGAGCAGGTCCAATGACATTTCCGAGACGCATTCAACAAACCGTTCCCGTTGTCGCTTAGTCAACGCACCATTAATAATGAGTTGTTCGAGGTAAGTAAGGACACTGGCACGCGTAGCGGACTCGGCGATAATCAAACCAACTAACGAGTCCTGTGCTCGATCACCTATCTCTTTGAATATGTCAGCGATGCTGCATACCCGCATCAGTATCTTCGGAAATTTACTGAGCCTGTCATGCCAATCATCGTGGGAAAAAACATCGATACCTATTTCGGTTAACATGGTGCAAGAGAACCAAGTCCCTCGGCGAAAGAAGATTGCCATAGATGAATCGTCGGAAATTTTTTCCAGCTCCCCCCAATAATTATCGAGCAGCCAACCATATATGTCATCATCAAGTCTTGGAAGAATATCTTTGGTAAACGCCAAGACAGCGGTTTGTTGATCATCGAGGAAATTGGGGCTTCCCAAGAGATTTGTGAGTAGTTGCTTTCCAAAACCATGTCGTAGCTTAACAGGCCTAGATAGGACATGTTCAACAACCATGGCAGCAGCATGTATGACCTGTTCCTCTGAGGGTGCCTCCTCATAAGGGTGACCATATAAACAGCGCATTTCATAGATATGGTTGAGAACGGTATACTCAGAATCGGAAATGAAACCATACTCGCAAGCCTTCGTTAAAACAAATTTATCCACGGCTTGATGCGCTTTTTCCTTGGTTGCGATCCCACCAACGATTTTACCCGCAGTACTATCCCGTTTTTGAGCTTCACGGAAGCGCCGTTTCAACGATTCAGCACAGGCCAGCCATATCATCACGAAAGTAGCACGGAGAGCACCCGCTTTTCCTGTATCGACTGCTTCATCGAATAAAGGACGGTCCTCTGCGGCAGGGATTTGCTCCGAATAATGACTAAGGTCAACTGTAGCAACCATTTTATGCCTCTCCTATTCTTGTTACTGCTTGATCGTACCACATGAGCAGTTTGGGGTCCTCTTCCAGGACGTTGTTGGGGATCTTGTCGGCGACGGCGACGATGACAGCGTAGTCGCGTTCCTGCCAGGCTTTCTTGAACCCGGCGCGGACGGCTTCCAGGCGGAAGACCTTGAGCTTCTTTTTGACCTCCTTGTATTCCTCAAACTCTTTGAGCAGCGCCTTCTCGCGCAACTTCTCCAGGTCGCCCGCCTTGTTGGGATCGGGTACGTACCAGCGGTCGCAGGCTTTGGCTACTAGAGTTGGATCATCCTTAGGTAAGTTGCGCAGCTCTTTCCAGTTGGTGGACAAATAAGAGTGGATCTGCTCAGGCACGGGGCCTTTGCCTTCGTAACAGAGGAAGTTCTGGCACAACAGTTCGCGCAAGTCGAGCTGGGCCTCGTTCTTGCTCCAGCCGCCAAGCTGCTGCATGAACTGCGGGTTGATGTCGGAAAAGGTCTGGGGCTTTTCCTTGATGAGCTGACGAAGCCATTGAATGGCAGATGCCTCGTCGGAGACAAACATAGACATCTGCTTGAGTTCACCCGAGGTCATCTTCTTGCGGTCGTATTCTGCCACCTGATCCGGCAGGAAATACATGCCGTCACGCTCAATGAAACGTTGCGATAGCCCGTTCTGAAACTCCTGGCTGGAGATCGGTACGGGGTAGCCCTTTCGCACGTAGTAGGCCACCATCTGGTCGAACAGGATACGGGGATCACGCTCCGCAACGAACTGCAACGAAGCACCCTGCTGCTTTGTGACTGGCAGATACTTCAAATGCGTGCGGACAAAATCCCACACGCCTTCTTCGGTTTGCGCCTCTTTCAGAAAGCGCTCTTCAAAACCTCCATTGGGTTTGTAGGCTGAGATAACGAGATCTTGCTTAACCGCTGTGGGTGTAGTTACTGCTTTAAAGCTGCCTTGCTTCTTGTCGAGAGCAGATACGTTTGCTACGATGAAGCCAGCTTCAGTCAGGGCTGTTTGAATACTGTTCCATACCGACGCCTTGGTATTGGAAAATTCGACTGTCATCCAACGCCCGGGCTTTAATATACGGTACGCCTCTATAAAGCATTTTGTCATTAATTGACGATATTCATTCAGTCCTTTACCTTGTATATTGTTTTCAATAGCTTCTTGTTCATTATTTGTGAAAACTTTTAACCAGGACTCCCAGAGAAAGTTCAATTCCGAATAATTAAGATTAGCTCCAAATGGTGGATCTATAAAAATATAATCAACAAATGTTGAATTTAAACAACTTGAAGATTTTGTTTCGATTATACTTGTTGTTTGTTTACTAATTTCTTTAAAAGCTGTAATTAGTTTTTTTAACTTATTTTTATAAGCAATGAAAACCGAAGATTCGGATACTTGTGATCCAATATACAATGTCCCACTTAGAGGATTATAAGGAAACGAAACTCCTGGTCTGTAGCGATTTAATTTACTAATATTGACAAGTTGGGAGTTAAACCATAAAAGCATCTGCGGATAAGTTATTCTATTCTTTATAGCAGCTAATATCCATAAATTTCTTTTCGTATAAAAATGATGAACATGCGTTATCCCGGCAGGATCGTTACGCCTTGTCTCCTTTCCATCAATCATCCTGATACATGGATAATGGTAAGGTATTTCTTTGTCGTCAATCTTTTCGATCAAAGCGATATCAAATGCATCCGGTCTTTTTTCGAATTTTTTACCAGATACTGAGTAATTGATTAGTACGGGAATCTGTTTAACTTGACGAATGGTCTGCTGAAGGGCTGGGTCATATTGGGTTACCCATGCCCTATCCATTCTACGTTTCGTTAAAATAGAAGAACAATGGGGGCACGGAAAGTCGTCGTGAACTTTTCCATTTTCGGCGTCGACTGCTTCATCCCAGAAAACAACCTCTCCTGCACATTCCGGACAGACAAATACATCCGACCAAACCGTGTAACTGATCTTTCCAATTCGACCGTCAGAGTGTTTCGTTTCGTACATCCAGCCGCATTCATCTTCTACCTCCTTGAGAATGCGCTGGGCCTCTTTCTCGAATGCAACAACATCGACAGGCGTGTTGTAGTTGTAGGCAATAAAAGTCGCAGCAGGCGCAAGGTCGTTCAGAACTGCTTTGCGAACGCCCAACCTCGAGAACGGTCGCCAAACCCTTTCTCCATCTTCATTCGTCTCTTCCTGCAAAATGGTACCATCCGGCTTCACCTGATAGCCAAGAGACATAACTACTTCACGATTGCCACACATCTGCGCGGCCACGCCTGTCATACCGGTTCCGCAGAAACCGTCGAACACGATATCCCCCGGCTGCGTGTAATGGAGAATGTACCGCATGATGGCCTTATGCGGCACCTTGGTGTGGTATGAGTGGGCGTTGTAAATAGGGTCGTTTTTCCCTTCGCTTACGTCAGCCGCAAAGGGTTCACGGTGGTAGTGGTAGCCTTTGGGCAGTTCCGGCTTCTGGGTTTCCCATTCAGCGATGAAGTCGGCGATCCACGGGTTCGGGCAGGCGGTGTAGTACGGCGGATCACTCAGGTTCAGGATGTCGTCGTCACTACCGATAGGAAAGCCTTCGATTTTACGGAACTCTGGATCCTGAAGTTTCTTACGCAGTTGCTCGGTAAAGTGGGTGCGGCGGGCTTCGTCATTTTCAAACGTTAATCCCAGACAAGTAACAGGCTCTTGCGGGGGATGCGTATTTGACTCATCAGGGAAGTCTATTGTGGCTTGTTCTTTCATTTTCAATTAACTTCTTCTGCTATCATTCTATCACAATCCTTACCTTGGCCTGATCTGTGCCTTTGGTCAGTTTATCGATGTAGTCATTGACTGCTTGTTTGATTTCATTTGGAGTAGATGGCCCAAGGATTGAAATGATTTTCAAAAATTCTTCTTTTTTGATTGGCATCTTCTGCAGACCGGAAAGAACAGTCTTTAGTGTCTGCACAAAATGACCATCAACAGGGTCGGGCAGTTCTTTCGAATCTATGAATGATTGAATGATCAGCCTGTCGCCCTCGTGCAACAGTTCCTTCACATTAGCCTGGGTCATCGGATCATCAAGGTTGTTGAGCAGAGTCTTGGTCCACTGTTCCACAAGATGATCCAACTGCTCATCCATCAAGTCGATCTGTTGTGAAGCAGAGCCCACAATTTTCTCCATAGGACGAAATCGGCAATGCGAACAAATGGGGGAAACTTCGAGATTTTGTTCGGTCAGCTCAAAGCAGCTCTTCAAGTCTGCCAAGTGATTTTGGTAATCGGTGAGCTGCTGCCGGGGCATCAGGTCGATGACTGCCAGTTTGAGCAGAATTTGCAGGCGCCGGTCGTTAAGCAGAGATGCTTTGCGTCTATCATCGTTCACTCCCAACCGGGCCTTGGTGTGCAGCCCCATGTAGGCAATGATATAATCTTTCTTCAGCTTTTGCAGATTAGCGCCGATTGACTGGGACAGACCCGCCAACTTCGTCAGGTCCGCCTGCCTGAGGGTATCCAACACATCCTGCCGGGTGGCTTTTATACGGTTTACCCAATCATGATCCTCAGGCAACGCTGCTTCAGCGGAGGAGAGCCAGGATGCCGTCGGGCCGTGATCCATGATGAACTCACGCAGAGCATCCAGCTCATCCAAGGCTTTTACGGCCTTTTTGTGGGCCAGCACTTCGGAAGCGCTGTAACGGAAGTTTTTCAATTTACCAGGAGAAGAGTAAGCTTGGAGGGATTCAAAGAATTCCTTGGCTTCGTCCCATCCGCTAGCCTGGCTTGTCAAGTCGGTACTCGCAAGTAGATCCAGCCCCCAGAAGGAAAGCCCTTCACGCAGGGTTTGCCGGGCCATGACGATGCGTTTGACTACCTTATTCACCGCCTGCAACAGGTTCTGCACCGGTTCGTCCTTGCCCTGAGTGACAAGCTGGGCCATGCCCGGCGTCATGCCGAGTAACTCGAACAGAGCCATGAGCGCAGGCAGGTTCCATTCCCTGGGCTGTTCGAGGTGCTTGAATCGGACCAACTCATCCATGTCGGTCGCGGCGAGCTGTTGTAGCCCGGTGGCGTCGAATTTTTTGCCCGGAATGGAAATCACGATGTCGCCGGAATAAACCAGAGAAGCCATCAGGACGATCCCCCATTCAGGTTCCAGACGCGAACCGCCCGGATTCATGTATTCCACCCCGTGGTCATCCTGAATGATTTCGCTACGGTTGACCACTTGGCCGTGCCCCTTGCCCTTAAAGGCATCAAGGATGAACTTGGTGTACTTCGATTTGGAGGGAGCAATTTTCTCCCCATCAAGCAGTTCCAAAGCGTCCAGTACTGCCGTGGCCTGCTTGGTGCGGTTCTGCCCGGCGATGGCTCGCAGAGCGTCCTGCGCGGCCTGTGCGCGGTTGTTGCCGGTGATCAGGACTGAGAAGAACGGATAGTCCGGAGCCTGGTCCGCGAAGTTCGGCGCCAGGCAAAGTCCGGCAATGGTGTTAACCAGGTCGCGGAAGTTGATGGTCTCCTGTGGTGATAAACCAGACAGGTCGCGGATCGATTTCCCCTTGGCCCATTCGGTCATGGACTTGGATCTGCCTTGATAGGTCACCTCGAAAGCCTCGCTCATGTGCGTCTGCAACCATTGAACCAGTTTTCTCAAAAAGCCGTTGGCCTTCGATTCATAAGTGGCCTTGGCGTGCCCGGATGAAGTGGCTGCAAGATCCAGTGCAGCGGCATAGTTCTTTAGCGAGGTTTGAAATTCTTCGTCGATACCTTTCAGGCGGAAGAAGATCTCGTCGTTAGCCTTGTCGTCCTTGAAACGTGGCGGGTCGTTGGGCTGGATAAAATAAAGATAAAAATCCCGCTGCGGCACGACGGTAGAGCGCTCGTTGGGCGCGCCGAAAAAGAGGTACCCAGCGCGAGCCGCTTTGTGTTCCTGCCAAACTAGTTCGTGCTGCCAGATCTTGTAGCCGGTCACGTAGGTGGCATCCTGGCATTCCATCACCCGTTTGAGGGCTTCATAATAGAACCGGTCGAGTTGAGCGTGGCCCAGGCTTTCAGCCCGTTTTTCGATCAAAGCATCAAAGTCGTCGGTCTTCTTCAAATCAAGATAGAACTGGCGGTTGTCGGCATTGAAAGAGATGAATTGCCCACTGACTGTTTTGTGGATCTCACGCAGAACTGTTTCCACATGGGTTTGGAGATCCTTGTCTGGCTCATCGCTCCCTAGTTCGGCGATCAACGGATCGAAGAGGCAGAGACGGTCACGCAGCTCCTCGGCAGATGCGCCCATGGGGGCATAGATGTCGCCGGTGGTGAGACGATGAACGGACAGCGCATGGATCAGTCGCAGAGCCATCGGTTTGTATTGCTTGCGGGTGATGGCATTTTCAATGCGAGATTCCAGTACCTGGCTGCAATCGATGACCTCCCTGATCTCAGGGATAGCTCGGAAAGAGGGATTTTGCTTGAGCGTGTTCCAGTAGCTGTCGAAGGCGATCAGGCCGGGTTCGTCTTGAGGTACATCCTTGTCGAGAATGCCTTTCATGCCCAGGGACAGGGTTTTGAGCACTTCGCGTTTTTCCACCACGGTGACACGTTCGAAGGTATCGATATAATCGGGATGTACCGGGAAAAGCCGGACAAACTCGTCCATCCGCTCATTGAGCCCTCCATAGTATTTGGCAAAGGGCATCAGGTAGTCTCGGATCTTGGCCTGTTGCTCGGCCGTCTTCTTGAGCAGGCGCTCGGCCACGACAAATTTCACATCGTTACGAGCAATGAGAATCTGCTCGAAGCGATCCTTTACCCTGCGGATGCTGTCGGCGACAAAGGCGAAGCGCGGGCTGTCGAAAATGGCTTCCTGAACACCAGCCATGAAGCGAAAACGCAGATCCTTGCAGACCTCGCCAATCTCGCGAAGAAAGTTGAGGTCAAGGATCAACTCCTGGTCCTTGCGAGTGCGCAGGTAGTCGAGCAGCTCGTCGACAACCAGCAACAGTCCATGCTCCGGGAAGACCTCTCCAAACTTGGCCATCATATCTTCGAAGGCTCGTTTGTGACTGGTGATGGTGCCGGCTTCTGGGAACACATAGTCCACGCCGAGTTTCTCAAGGTGTTCTTCCAACTCCGAGACCAGGATATCACGCAGGGACATGGTGGTGGCTCCGATTTCGGTACGGATGACCTTGAAACGCCCTGCTATCTGAGAGGCAACGTCGCGAACGCCAACATGGTTCAGGTCCGCCAGCAGGGAAGCGTCAGCGGCAAGGCTGGAAACAACCGACATCAAGTGCGACTTGCCGGTGCCGTAGTTACCGACGACCAGCAGGCCCTTGTTGTCGACAGGCTGGTCAAACTGCATCTGAGGGATGACAAGCTGCGTGAGCCGTTCTGCCATTTCGTCGGAAATGACATAAGTGCTCACGAGAGTGTGTGCGGCGTTTGATTTGTCCGCGTCACGTAACTGAACGACCGATTCAATCGGGTCGAATTGAATAAGATCTCCGTATTTCATGCTTGTTCTGATTCTTTTTTATTTATTGCCGAGTCGATCGTTGCCGTGCCATCCATACTTACGATCAGCGCATCAACCGAGTCATAGCAGCGGTACTCGGGATGTCCATGTTCGGCGTATAAAAGTTTCCCCGAATGGGAGGTCCCATTCCAAGAAGCGACTACGGATCGGTTTCTTGAAATCGACTGTAGCAGGCGCAAAGGGTCCTGTTGGAGGTCCTTGTCAAAAAGAATCTCAAGATTATCCAGTATCACGGGTGATTGTGACTGGCTCACTATTTGATCAAGGATGCCCGGCAACCGAAGCGATCGTTGCCTTGCTGACAGTTCAAGCAATTCCGACCGCGTGAATTTCATCGCCCCGGCGGATTAC
>JABLTK010018290.1_pt1 | contig 36549 bp, 34 predicted proteins | sample 7160131 | NCBI WGS metagenome assembly JABLTK01 (sample SAMN14651221, study PRJNA627086) | human gut metagenome | isolation source: feces | host: Homo sapiens
AATGTTATGTACACAGCTTCACCTCCTTTCAAAGTGCAACGCACTTTCGGGAGATGAATTGACCGCCTGACGTCCAAGGTTTCCCTCGTTAATATTTTAGCATAATATAGCGGAAAAAGCAACTTATCTGAACTTGACAATGCGCTGAATTCTTTAACGATAATCCAATTTGAAATTGATTTTTTCTCAATTATTAAGCGGTGGACTGTTGACTATCTGTAGATTATAATATAATTACAGTTCGATCGGCTGAATACTTGAATTGGAGTTGTAAATATGAGTTTCGGAAATATTATTAAAAAACTGCGCTCAGATAGGAATATGACGCAAGAACAACTTGCCGAAGTGCTTTCGATTTCCGCACAGGCGGTAAGTCGTTGGGAAACAAATATTGCTTTACCGGATATTTCCCTGCTGCCTATATTGGCAAACTATTTCGATGTAACAACCGACTTCTTGCTAGAAGTTGATGCTTCGGCAAGAGAAAAAGAAATCGAGTCACTGTCAGAAGTCGCAAGAGAGCATACAACCAATGGTCAGTGGTCGAAAAGCGTTGAAATTTTGCGAAAAGCTATCAGAAAATATCCGTCGGCATATAAGTTGTCACACGAGCTCGCAAGTGCTTTGTATTGTTCACCGCAAGAAACAGACACAATATCTGATGAGCATTACGAAAAATTGTTACAGGAAGTTGTTTCACTCGAAGAAAATGTGCTTGAAAACTCTAAGGACACAGAATTAAGGCACAGTGCGATTCAGTTGCTTTGTTATGCTTATCCCAAATTAAAAATGCCGGAAAAAGCGGAAAGTCTTGCAAATACAATGCCTTATGCTCATCAGTGCAGAGAAGATCTGCTTGTATCTGTATCCGACAAAACCAAACGATACAGATATCAGCAGGACGCAATTTTAACCCACTTGCAGTTAATGCTTTCCGGTATAACCTTCAACTGTGCACCTTTGGATGATAACACAAAGCCCTATACACCTGAGGAACTGATTTTATTGAATAAAAAAGTCATCGACATATTGAACATAATCTTTGAAGATAAGAATTATGGCTTTTTTAAGCAAAAAATCGCATGGACATATCTCGATATTGCTTGGTTTTATGCCAAAATCAACAATCGCAATGAAACCATAAAATATCTGACCCTTGCCAAAAATCAATCTATCGGTAATGATAAAGCAGTATACAAGCCGACAGAAACATATACCTGCCTGATTGCGCGCGGAAAAGAGTACGGCGAAGTCTGGCATAATATCAATACGAATGATTCAATGCACCAGATAAACGAAATGGACGATAAAATATATGACTTTATCAGAGATGATGTTGAATTCAAAAAAATCACAGAAGAATTAAAGCAATATGCGCACGAGCGCTGATATCCGTCCATTTTGTTCCTAAATCTAATATTATAAGTGCAGAAAAATCACGATTACAGATCCGAGCAAACAGAGTTTTACTCAGCGAATATTTCAGCGCATAGCTTAAGGATAAGCAACAGCAAACCGCAGTATCAAAAACTGACCCGATACTGCGGTTTCACTTATATTCAGATATAAAATCACATAAAATCAGCTTTTATCCCCTGATAAGTTCCCCTCAGCTTCATTTGCTTGTCTATTCCGCCGAGTACGGCAATCTTATCCGCGCTCCACTTCGGTGCAACAAGATATTTCTTGTCGGCATCACCTGTAATGCGCTCTATGACTATATCCTGCGGCAAGTATTCAAGCTGTGATATCACTATATCAATATACTCATCGCGGGTAAGCGGGCTATACTCTCCGCCGAGGTACATTCTTTCCAGAGCTGTGTTACTGTTGACATGAAGAAGATGTATTTTGACTGCATCAGGATGAAGTCGTGCGACCTCTCTTGCCGTGTCAAGCATATCATCCTTTGTTTCCCCGGGCAATCCGTTAATTATATGCAGACAGGTACGGATATCAGCGCTTTTCAGCTTTTCATAGCCGGAAAGGAACTCGCGGTAGTCATAGCATCGGTTAATAACGGCGGCGGTTCTGTCGTGAACAGTCTGCAGGCCAAGCTCTACAGTAAGGTCTGTCTTGCTGTTCAGCTGTGAAAGCAGCCCGATAACATCATCGGGCAGGCAGTCCGCCCTTGTACCTATTGATATACCTGTTACGCCGAAATCAAGAGCCGCAGTAAACGCGATCCTGAGCGTTTCAACAGGCGCATAGGTGTTGGTATTAGCCTGAAAATATGCAATTATCATACTGTCGGGGTACTTTTTAAAGATACGCTCCTTTTCGGCTGAAAGCTGGCGCTGTACGCTGTCATAGATATTGCCGCCATGTGCCGCGGTGAAATATCCGCTTCCGCCCATACAGTAGATACAGCCGCCCGTACCCTTAGTTCCGTCCTTATTAGGACAGGTAAAGCCCGCATCTATAACAGCCTTACCTACCCTGCCGCCGTAAACGGTTTTGTTATGGAAGTTCAGAGTATGATAACGCTTGTTGTCAAGAGAATACGAAAACACATATTCTTTTTCTTTCATAAAAGCTCCTTTAGCCCGAAGTTTCATAACAAACAAAATCACAGCAGTGAATACACGCTGTGATTTTTACTGTTTATTTCTGCTTTTCTTTTCTGAATATGAACACCTTGCTGAAAATATAGTTCAGCACAAGCACTACGATATTTGAGAACACCTTTGCGCAGAATTCATAAAGCCCATTCTCAATATTCGGCAGATTTACAAGCAGGAACATTATTATAAGATCAACAAACAGCGTGAACAGCCTTGCCGCATAGAATGACAGCGCCTGCACTATATTCTTGCCAAAGCCCTTTACCTTGCTTTGAAACACCCAGATCCTGTTTGTGATATACGCAAATGTGACCGATACTATCCATGAAATGATATTCGGCAGTACGGTTGACGAATCTCCGCCGCTGAAATTGAGCCGATATGTCCATTTCAAAAACGCAGGTACGCTCTCCTCGCCCGGGAATATACAGCGGATTATAAAGTACGTCACTATTGATACAAGCGTTGTCAGTGCACCGAATATGACATACATTATTATCTCACGGTATCTTGTAAAAAGCTCCTTCCACTGTGACGGGTGCAGAGCCATTTTTAACATTTCCTTTATCTTATCCAATTACATATCCGCCATTTCGTCAAAATCTTCGCTATGCAGATCAGTTTCACCCATATCGTCGTGTTCATGCAGGTTTGCGCCGACCATATCTCTGCCTCTTACCATATACTTGTCGCGCTCAAGCTTTACCACCTCGTCAAGTATTTTCTTTACCTCTCTCGGATTTTTGACAGATACAAGCTCCTTGTTCGGAGTGTCGCAGTCCCTTGATGTGACCACGATAGTACCGCAACCGACCATTCTCTGACCGATCGACAGCTTCATGGTTTTATCAACTATCTTGTACAGCTCTATTTCATCTTCCTTGATATTCAGAAATCCGACCTTCGTATAAAGCACACTTGACGTAAGTATATATCTTGTAAAAGAAATAGGCATACCCATAATGCACTTTTTGCCTGTCCAGATAACATCGCCGTAATCGCGCTGAAGCTTTTTCATATTAGCCATAACTTTTTTCCTTTCACTACCAGAGCTTGTCTTCGTGCGGACATCGGCTGACAGCATAAGCCGCCCTCATCTCCACAAAACAACCGCACTTACTGCACATACCGTTTATAAGGCAGTCGCACTCTGTGCATATTTCAAGACGTTTTTTGTAAAGCGCTTCATCAGCTTTTTTATCATCGGGAATAAGCTCTACATTCTCTTTGATATTCCGGAACGCCTCGGCACTCATCGCGCTCAGCAGACATCTTTTGCAGACATTCATTCAAGGATTATCTCCGCTACACTGCACGGCGGAAGCGTGAATGTGATACCGCGCTCATTCTTTGTAACGCCGTCAAAGTCAGCGATCGTGACATTTTCGGGCTCGTCAAATGTATTGTGTGCACCTGCATTGCCGCTCAGCAGCCTTGCCCTGACAGAATTGAACTCAAATCCGCATATGTCCGCTTCAATAGTCTTACTTTCCGAAAGTGAGCAGTTTGAAGCCGTTATCGTCATTTCGTTGTCGCAGTTTACCGATACGCTCTGCGATATAACAGGAAGGTCATATCCCTCCTGCCTTTCATCTGCTATACTGCTGTAGCACAGCTCTGCATTCTGATGATTCTTATACAGAGCAAACACATGATATGTAGGTGTCAGTATCATTCTTTCGCCTTCGGTAAGAATAAGCGCCTGCAACACATTTACCGCCTGCGCAAGATTTGCCATAGATATCCTGTCACAGTGGCTGTTGAATATATTAAGATTGATCGATGCCACCATAGCGTCACGCATTGTATTCTGCTGGAATAAAAATCCCGGATTAGTGCCTTCCTCTACATTATACCACGTTCCCCACTCATCTACAACCAGTTTTATGTTATTTTCGGGATTATTTACATTAAGAATGTCGCAGTGACGCTTTACAAGCGTTTCCATATACCACGTTTTTTCCAGCGTCTTATAGTATTCGTCCTCAGAAAATCCGGTAGCGTTGCCCTTATCCCCCCAGTTTCCCGTAGGCAGAGTATAGTAGTGCAGGCTCACCGCATTAGTGTGACACGGCTTGATATTCTCTGTTATAACCTTCGTCCAGTTATAATCATCCGCACTCGGTCCGCAGGCGACTTTATAAAGATGATTATCGCCGTAGTTTCTGCAATACGTCTGATACTGTCTGTACAGTGCTGAATACTGCTCGGGCGACATATTTCCTCCACAGCCCCAGCTCTCGTTTCCGACTCCGAGATATTTCAGCTTCCACGGCTTTTCCCTGCCGTTCTTCTTTCTTAATTGCGTCATAGGCGAATCGTTGTCCGAGGTGATATATTCTATCCACTCTGACATTTCCTGCACAGTACCCGAGCCGAGATTGCCCGACAGATACGGCTCACAGCCTACCATCTCGCAGAAGTCAAAAAACTCATGCGTGCCGAAGCTGTTGTCCTCTGTCACTCCGCCCCAGTGAGTATTTATCATCTTCTTGCGCTGTGACTTTTCTCCGATTCCGTCCTTCCAGTGATATTCGTCCGCAAAGCATCCGCCCGGCCAGCGCAGGACAGGCATCTTAATATTTTTAAAAGCCTCAACTATATCGTTTCTTATACCGTTAGTATTCGGGATACTGCTGTCCTCCCCGACATAGATACCGTTATAGATACATCTGCCCAGATGCTCCGAAAAATGACCGTAGATCTCCGGGTTTATATGTCCCTTTCTGTCACTGCCGTTTACGTACATTTTTGTGCTCATAACTTTTTCCTTTCGTGCCGTTTTGTGCAATATTCTACATACAGCATTTCTTGCTGTATGTACCGATTTTAGCATAATAACAGCTCTTAATCAATAACTTTTTGTGCAAAATTTCAAATTTTAATTTATCAGCTCGGTTGACACAAACAGTGTTAAGCTATATAATATTATAGATAGTAGCAAGAAAAGAGGTATTTCTATGAGATATAAGGCACTTATTTTCGACCTTGACGGTACACTTCTGAACACAATCGATGACCTTGGCGACAGCGCAAATCACATTTTGTGCAAATTAGGATTTCCTACCCACACAATCGATGAATATAAATATTTCGTCGGCAACGGTATACCGAAGCTTATAGAACGCTGTCTGCCGTCCGACAGGCAGGAATATAAGGAACAGGCGCTTGCCATGTTTATGGAATATTATGCTCTTCACAGTGAGGACAAGACCGCCGCTTATGACGGCATACCCGAGCTTTTGAGCTCCGCCCGCGAAAAAGGTATGAAGCTCGGCGTGATTACCAACAAAGCGCATAACATAGCACAGCAGGTAGTTCCGCACTTCCTCGGTGACGGCGTGTTCGACTATATCAGAGGACTTGATGACAGGATAAAGGCAAAGCCGTGCCCGGACGGCGCGCTTGACGTAGCGGAAAAGCTCGGCGTACAGCCGTCAGAAGTACTTTACATAGGCGACAGCGGCGTTGATATGCAGACGGCCGTAAACGCAGGCTTTACCCCGTGCGGCGTTCTGTGGGGCTTCCGCACCGAAAAGGAGCTTTGCGATAACGGCGCAAAATATATCGCACATAAGCCTTCTGATATTCTTGACATAACAGAGAAATGAGGAAAATATGAGAAAAAAGTATCTTGAAATAGGTAAGATAGTAGCAACGCAGGGGCTCGGCGGCGAGGTCAGAGTGCAGTACTACTGCGACAGCGCAGACGTTATATGCAGCTTTGACAGGCTGTTTTTAGGCAAGGACAAGCAGGAGCTCGAGGTCGAAAAGGCACGTCCGCACAAAACGCTTGCAGTGCTGAAGCTTGAGGGCATAGACAGTGTTGAGCAGGCAAAGACCATAGTCGGCAAAATGCTTTATATGGATCGTGACGATGTGGAGCTTCCCGAGGGCGTGAACTTCATACAGGATCTCATCGGACTTGAAGTACGTGACGCAGACAGCGGCAAGGTTTACGGTAAAGTAACGGATATCTTTCAGCACGGCGCGGCAGATGTCTATGAGCTTAAAACCCCGGAGGGTAAAGAGCTTATGTTCCCCGCAATTCCCGAGGTCCTGCTTGAAAAAAATATAGACAACGGATATCTCATTATAAGACCGCTTGACGGCTTGTTTGACGAAGAATAAAAACGGAGAACCTATGATAAGGATTGATATAGCTACCCTCTTTCCCGATATGTGCGAATCGTACCTGTCGGAAAGCATAGTCGGCAGAGGAAGAAAAGCAGGTCATATAGATATACACTGCCACAATATCCGCGACTATGCCGGTAACAAGCACAACCGCGTTGACGATAAGCCTTACGGCGGCGGCACGGGTATGGTTATGCAGGCACAGCCGATATACGACTGTATAACCGCAATAAAGCAGGAAAGCGGCTCTTCTGCGCGCATAGTCTATATGTCGCCTCAGGGCAAAGTACTGACGCAAGGCATAGTAAAGGAGCTTGCCGCCGAGGATAATCTCATAATACTCTGCGGACATTATGAGGGTGTGGATCAGCGTGTACTTGACGAACTTTGCGCCGAGGAGATATCTGTCGGTGACTATGTGCTGACGGGTGGAGAGCTCCCGGCGCTTATACTTACCGATGCGATAGCAAGGCTTCAGGACGGGGTGCTCCCTAACAGCGATGCCTACAGCATAGAGAGCCACTATAACGGGCTTCTCGAGCACCCGCAGTATACCCGTCCCGAGGTTTGGCGCGACAGAGCCGTGCCTGAGGTTCTGCTTACAGGCGCGCACGATGCCGTTGCGAAGTGGCAGGAAGAAACCGCACTTGAAGTAACACGCAAAAAACGCCCGGATATGCTGTACGATCATCGCTCTGACGGCGAACCTTATGCAAGATATATCCGTGTGTTCGTACCGTATAAAGAACGTGAATACGATATAGTCGCCTTTATGAAGCTGATATTCCACAGACGTATCCTTACAAACCGCGAGCAGAAGATCATCAAGCGTATGATGCCTGTATTTGACAAGCTCCCGACACCGCCCGACTGTTCGGAAAATGAGAGCGTATGGCTTAACGCCAAAGCCGCGGGACAAATTCTTGAAATGTATGCTCCGCTTTTCGATATGTTGCGTGAGCATAATATAGATTATCGTGTAGTATACAGCGATAAGCCTGACGGCACGCCTTATGCGGAAAATGAACATTTTACCGTTTTCACGAAGTAATACAATACACTAATTGCGGAATGCTTAGCGGTGTATTTCCCTTAAGCATTCATCTCAGCCGCAACAGCTAACACCGCTGAAAATAATTTCTATGATTACGCGATGTTAATAATTTCGTGAGTGTATCGGTGCAACTGCATTATCACCGAAACTTCCAAAATACGCACTATCCTGAGATATCTGTACAGTCCCCCGGGTCGAACAGAGCGGAGCGTCCCGCTTATGACGGGATTTGAAACACAATCGTTTGTGTGTCTTATCGCCAACACCCCTTTGGCGGGGTACGGGTGTGGGTAAGGAAAGAGGGAGCCACGAGGGAGAAAACCTAAGGGATAGGGTTAGGGGCTGCCAAGTCCCTCACCCTAGTCCCTTTGGTTGTCTCCCTCGTTAATAGCAGCAACGTTATTAAATGGAATAGCGAGACCGAGAAGTGCTATCTTACGAACAGAACTATCGGGAGCTTGCTATCACAGTAAAAACATAAAACATTTCCGTCAAGCCGAAAACAGAAACCATATTGCAAAAAACAATTCTTACTTTCTCCCCCTTCCCCCTTGTTAAAAAAGTCGAAGAATTATCGATAATTCTTCGACTTTTTGTATTTAATTTGCAAATTTATTGTAAACTCCTCTTTTATTTTCGTTTTGCTTGAAAAAGAACCGTTTTCCGTGTATAATATATTTATCTGTAATTGTAAAAGTAACCGCGGTTCAAACCGCATTAAAATAAAAGGGACACAGTTTTATGAAACTGATTTTAAGTAAGATCAAAACCTATTTTGGAAAACTGGATAAACTGCTGCTGTTCATGTGTGCCGGCATTGCGTGCTTTGCGGTATTTATTCAGTATACGCTCTATGAAAACGACATCAGTTCGGCTGTTACCGCAAGCCAGTACAAGACACAGCTGATAGCCTTTATCGGCGGTATTGTAATAGCTCTTGTGCTTGCGGCAATAAATTACAAATTTATTGCAAAGCTATGGTTTATCTATGTCCCGGTCGGACTGGGACTTACGCTTTTATTGTTCACACCGCTCGGACTTCAGCGAGAGGGTGCGGATGACATAGGCTGGCTGGATCTCGGAATAGCCACGATCCAGCCCTCGGAAATACTTAAGCTTGCGTTTATTCTTTCCCTGGCTTTTCACCTGTCAAAGGTCGAGGACAGAATGAATGAACCGATACATTTCATTCTTCTTTGCATTCACGGTGCGATACCGACACTGCTTATAAGGCAGACGGGAGATGACGGCTCGGCTATAGTATTCCTTTTCATCTTCCTTTGCATGATGTTTGCGGCAGGACTTTCCTGGAAATATCTTGTTATGATAGCGGTCGCGATCCCTCCGGCTGTCTATGTTTTGTGGAATTATCTTATGCAACCGCACCAACAGAAACGTTTTCAGGTGCTGTGGGATGCGCAGATGCAGGAGGACGAAGCACTCGGGATATATATGCAACAACGTGTCGGCAAGATAGCGTTAGGTTCAGGCGGACTTACGGGGCAAGGGCTTTCCGGCGGAGACTATACCTATGTTCCCGAAATACACAACGACTTCATTTTTTCATATATCGGAATGACAATGGGACTGCTCGGCTGTCTGCTTGTAGTGGGACTTATCGCGGTACTGTCGCTTAAAATACTGTCAAACGCAAGCGGTGCAAAGGATACGCTCGGCAGACTTATCTGTATCGGTGTATTTGCGCTTATCGTATTTCATACAACAGTCAACATAGGAATGGTGCTCGGTGTTGCACCTGTTATAGGAATACCGCTTCCGTTCTTCAGCGCAGGCGGCACTTCCGGGATATGCCTTTTTGTAGCGATAGGTCTTGTGCTCAGTGTAAGCTATCATAACTCGACCAAATACAGAATGTTCTATACCGAAAAGGAATAAATCAAACGGATTGAACTCCCCACGGGAGAAAAGATAAAGCAGATAAAGCAAAATGAAAGGAAACGATCATGGCAAAAAAGACAATACACACACTCGAGGAAATTTACCCGGAGAGTGCAGTGAAGGCTCAGAAAGAAAGATATGAGAAATCGGCGGAAGAATTTAAGAGCATTTTCGGCGGCAGCGATTCGCTTCGTTATTTCTCAGCCCCCGGACGCACGGAAGTCGGCGGCAATCATACCGACCATAATCACGGCAAAGTTCTTGCGGCAAGCGTAAACCTTGATGTCATTGCAGTAGTCGAGCCTACAGATGACAATATCATCACAGTTAAGAGCGAGGGATTCCCGCAGGATACAGTTGACATATCGGACCTTTCGGTTCATGAAAACGAAAAGAATACATCTGCTTCTCTTATCAGAGGCGTTGCCGCAGGCTTTAAGAACAACGGCTTTAATATAGGTGGTTTCAAGGCTTATACGACATCAAACGTTATGAAGGGCTCGGGTCTTTCAAGCTCTGCGGCATTTGAAGTTCTTATAGGAAATATACTTTCGGGCATCTACAACGCAGGCGGTATCAGCGCTGTAAAGATAGCCCAGATCGCGCAGTATGCGGAAAACGAATATTTCGGCAAGCCCAGCGGTCTGATGGATCAGATGGCAAGCTCGGTAGGCGGCTTCGTTGCTATTGACTTCAAGAATACACAGGCACCTATCATTGAGAATATCCCCGTTGATTTCTCATCATACGGACACGCGCTGTGCATAATCGACACTAAGGCAGACCATGCCGATCTTACAGACGAATACGCCGCTATCCCCCGTGAGATGATGGCAATAGCAGGCTATTTCTCAACAGAATATCTCCGCGAAATATCACGTGCTGACGTTATTCTCAATATGAGCATTTTAAGGCAGAAGTTCGGCGATCGTGCCGTTCTGCGCGCGCTCCACTTCTTTGAGGAAAACGAGCGTGTGGACAAGCTTGTGCATTCGCTCAAGCATGGACATTTCGATGATTTCTTAAGCTCGATAAACGAAAGCGGAAATTCCAGCTACAAGTACTTACAGAATATATTTGCCGTTTCCGATTATACCCATCAGGCAGTCGGAATTGCACTGAACGTTGCAGAGCACGCTCTCACAAGAAAGGGCGCTTGCAGAGTTCACGGCGGCGGTTTTGCGGGAACTATACAGGCGTTTGTTCCGCAGGATATCTTAAAGAGCTTTATCGTTGATATTGAAAAGGTGTTCGGTGCAGGAAGCTGTCATGTTCTTTCAATACGTCCCGTGGGCGGTACTGAGGTGGAGCTTTAATTGTGCTGAGGGTGATATTGTTTATATAAGTTGAGCTTTGCAAATAACGATTTGTTACATTGGAACATTGTGACAGCAGTATATCTGCTTCACTTTTCGTAGGGGAGGGGCTCGCCCCTCCTGATGTATCGTTATAATCATAGCGAATAATTGATTGTGTCAGATTGAACGACTGAAATACCTCGAGAGGGGCAATGCCTTAAACGTGTGTGCCCACCATACAGACTTGCGATGACGATGATAAATGGCTTAATACGGCGTTTTTAAAATAAACGCCGCAGGCGTATCCACAATTATTCATTATTCATCATTCATTATTCATTCCCTAATGGTGATGAGTATTCCCCGATAAAACAAAAAAACAGCCCCGCAGGGCTGTTGTCAGGGGACTGTTGTCTGTTAAATAACAAATTCTTCGTATTCGTGTTTATGGAGCTTGTCTACGAGTGCGGTTACCGCAATACCGTCCTCGCGATACTCCTCGCTCAGCACCTTTCCGTGCGAGTGGAGTGCCGCCGCCAGTCCCGACTTGTCATACGGTATCAGCATTTCCATACGGCTTACCTTATCGGTAAGGTTATCCGATATGGCTTTCAGCAATTTGTCAAATCCCATACCGTTCTTTGCGGAGATCATTACCGTATTTTCGGCAGGCGGCAGTTCATAATCGAGCTTGTCGCACTTGTTGAGAACAGTGATCACGGGTATTTCGCCGCAGCCGAGCTCAGACAGCAGAGAAAGCGTTGTTTCTGCTTTCTCCTTGGCTTCCGGGTCGGACACGTCACAGACGTGCAGGATTATATCCGCGCTTGCCGCTTCTTCAAGCGTTGACTTGAACGCTTCTACAAGGTGGTGAGGAAGCCGTCTTATAAGTCCTACCGTGTCAACGAGCGTAAGACTTCTTCCGTCCGGCAGTTCGATCGCCCTTGATGTAAGATCAAGAGTAGCGAACAATTTATCCTCGGCAAGCACACCGGCATCCGTGAGAGCGTTGAGCAAGGTCGATTTTCCCGCGTTCGTATATCCTACGATCGCACCCACGCACACGCTGTCCTTTTTTCTGCGGCGGCGTGACAGCTCACGGCGCTTTTCAAGCTCTTTAAGCTCATCGCTGAGTTTTTCTATTCTGCGTCTTATATGACGGCGGTCTGTTTCAAGCTGGGTTTCACCCGGTCCTCTCGTTCCTATACCGCCGCCAAGACGTGACAATGACGTACCTATTCCCATAAGACGTGGCAGACGGTATTTGAGCTGGGCAAGCTCAACCTGGAGCTTACCTTCGTTTGTCACTGCTCTGCCTGCAAATATATCAAGTATCAGCATTGTGCGGTCGATAACACGCACCGAGGTTATATCCTCGATATTGCGTATCTGGCTTGAGCTTAGCTCCATATCAAATATAATAAGCTGTGCGTCAAGATCCTTTGCGGCGGCACTGAGTTCTTCAATCTTGCCCTCGCCCAGAATTGTCGCACTTTCGATAGCAGGACGCTTCTGAATAATACGGCACACTGCCACCGCACCTGCGGTTTCAGCCAGTTCTTCAAGCTCGTCCATAGATATTTCCGCATCATATTCGCCGGTATCAACACCTGCGAGTATGGCACGGGTCGATTCGTTTTCCTTTAAGATCGGATTGTTTACGGTTGATTCGTTCATAATGTTCCTTTCCGGTTTGTTAATAATACAGTAAATATATGCGGTATTCCGCAAAAGGTGGTAATCTTTATGAAGTTCCAAGAATACGACGTGATCATTGTCGGCACAGGTGTTTCGGGTCTTTATGCGGCTCTGAACCTTGACAGCAGTATGAAGATACTCATGCTCTCAAAGCGTGAGCTGACACTTTGCAACTCGGCTCTCGCACAGGGCGGTGTTGCCGCTGTAATGGATACGTCCAACGACAACTACGAACTGCACATCAAGGACACTCTTATAGCCGGCGGCTACAAGAACAATATCGACAATGTACGCATACTCGTTGAGCAAGGCCCGAAGGACGTTAAAAATCTGCTCAATTACGGAGTTGACTTTGACAGAAAGCAGGACGGCTCGATCGACCTTACACTTGAGGGCGGACACTGCCGTCACAGAATCGCTCATCACAAGGACAGCACCGGCTTTGAGATAGTTACTTCGCTTATCGAGGGAGTAAAGAAGCTGCCTAATGTCACAATTCTTGAAAACTCACACCTGCTCGGTCTTACCAAGCGCGGTGACAATTTCCTGTTTGATGTGCTTCACGAAGGAAAGCACAGCTATTATACCACAAAGAACACCATACTTGCAACAGGCGGTATAGGAAGAGTTTACGATTATACCACAAACTCGGCGATCGCTACCGGTGATGGCATACAGTTTGCATACAATATGGGCGCTGATATTCAGCATCTGAGCTATGTGCAGTTCCACCCCACAGCCTTTGCCGACCACGAAAACCGTGAGTGCTTCCTTGTATCCGAGGCGGTACGAGGCGAGGGCGCATATCTGCTCAACTGCAACAAGGAACGTTTCATGCACAAGTATGAGCCTGAGCGTAAGGAGCTTGCTCCCCGTGACGTGGTTTCCAAGGATATGATGAAAGAGCAGAAGGAAACGGGCAGCGACAAGTTCTATCTTGATATTTCGTATAAAGATCCCGAATTTATCAAAAACCGCTTCCCTATGATATATAGCAAGGTTCTTGAAAAGGGCTATGATATGACAAAAGAGCCTATCCCGATATACCCCTGCCAGCACTACCTTATGGGCGGTATAGGCGTAAACGGACACGGCGCAACAAATGTCAAGGGCTTATATGCCGCAGGCGAATGTGCGCATACCGGCGTTCACGGTATCAACCGTCTTGCAAGTAACTCACTGCTTGAGGCACTGGTATTCAGTCGTCTTATTGCCGAGGATATCAATAAGAACAATGTTCATCACGAGCTCGGAACGGTTGAATTTGATTATCCGTCACCCGATGGCAAGCCGCTCCCTAAGGGAATACGCACCGAGATAAGACACATAATGCAACGCTCTTATTTCGTTGTGCCGGACTATGTAGAAGCGTCTAAGGATATAAAGCGCGTAACGGAGCTTAAAGACCTGCTTGATAACGGCGGTTTCGAGGTAACTCCCGACTATATTGAAGCTAAGTCGCTGACTACCGTTGCTTACATAATCCTCAGCGAAGTGGTTGCAGAGGGAAAGGAAAAGGGCATTATATAATGAAATTATTACAGTTTTACGTTGACGATCTGATAAAAAGAGCGATAACAGAGGATATAAACTACATAGACAGCACTACCGACCTGCTTATTGACGAGGACGATATATCCGAAGCCTATTTTGTATCAAAGGCTGACGGTGTGCTTGCGGGTATTGATGTTGCAATGCGTGTGTTCACATTACTTGACGACACCATCGAGATGAATATTCATTTCAAGGACGGTGACGCTATAAAGAAGGGCGATGTTATCGCCGAGTTCAAGGGTCACACCTGCGCTATGCTGAAAGCCGAGCGTACAGCGCTCAATCTTTTACAGCATATGAGCGGTATTGCAAGCTACACCAACAAGTGCGTAAAGGCAGTCGAGGGTACTGATGCTTCTATCGCAGATACGAGAAAAACGCTCCCCGGCTTACGTCCTTTGCAGAAATACTCCGTAGTGGCAGGCGGCGGAAGAAACCACCGCTACAATCTTACAGACGCGGCTATGCTCAAGGACAACCACATTGACGCGTATGGCGGTATTACACAGGCTGTTACCGCTCTGCGTAAAAAAGCGGGACATATGCTTCAGATTGAGGTCGAGGTGCGCAACTTTGACGAGCTGAACGAGGCGCTTGCGGTAAAGGCTGACGTTATAATGCTTGACAATATGAGCTGTGAGGATATGAAGAAAGCGGTAGAGATAAACGCAGGCAGAGCAAAGCTTGAAGCAAGCGGAAACGTAACGCTTGACAATATCCGTGACGTTGCGCTGACAGGTGTTGATATAATCAGCCTTGGCGCGCTTACACACAGTGTAACGGCTTTTGATATTTCGATGAAGTGGAAGAAGAAGGCATGACAAACTGCGACTGCTGCGTAAACTATGTCTATGACGATGAGTACGACTGCTACACCTGTCTTGTAAACCTTGACGAGGACGAAATGCGCCGATTTATAACAGGCGACAATTACAACTGTCCGTATTTCAGAAACGACGACGAATATGAGCTTGCAAGAAAGCAGTAAGCTGAAAGGAAAAGCTATGACAAAGATACCGAGGGGTGACAAATCATATATCGGAAAGACTGTCACTGTGACGGTTGACCGACCGATAGGCACGCATCATCCCAAGCACCCGGAGATAGTATATCCGATAAACTACGGCTATGTCGAGGGGCTTCTCGGCGGTGACAGCGAGGAGCAGGACGTATATATTCTCGGTGTTGATAAGTCCGTTGACAAGGCAGAGTGCGTTATCATCGCAACGATAATGCGCACCGATGACAACGAGGACAAGTGGGTCGGAGTACCGTCTGAGCTTGTCGGCACGGAGCTTTGCTGTGAGTGCAATATAGTGAACGCCGTGCATTTTCAGGAGCAATTCCACACCGCTGAGATATTCGCCTTATACGAAAAGACCTGCGGCGCGGTAATGTACACAGGCGATAAGGGTAACCGCAGATACTTCCTTATCAAGAATAACAGCGGTCATATCGGCTTTCCGAAGGGTCATATCGAGTACGGCGAAAGTGAGCGTGAAACAGCTCTGCGTGAGGTTTTCGAGGAATGCGGACTTAAAGCGGAATTAGATGAAAATTTCCGTGCGGAGTATACATTCCACACGCTTGATAACACCGAAAAGACAAGCGTATTCTTTGCAGGAAGATTTGACAGGGATGCCGCAGTTACCATTCAGCAGGAAGAGGTAATAGGCGACTGGCTGTTAAGCTACGAGGACGCTATGAACAAGCTGAACTGGGAACAGGATAAGGGTATACTGAAAGCCTGTGAGGAGTACCTGAACAGGAAGAGTAAGTAAGATAAGTATATCAAATAACCGCAGTATCGGATAGATACTGCGGTTTACTGTTGAATTGTTTAACAATATATGCTAAAATAACATTGAGGGAAACCTTGAATGTTACGAAAGAAGGTACAATATGCAAAAGAGCAATATTACGCCCAAAAACGCAAGTCCGACCGAACAAAGCAAAACCTACACAAATATCCGAAAAAGCATTATCTCCGCTCAAAGCAAGATATACACGGCTGTCAATTCGGCGATGGTTCAGGCTTATTGGGAGATCGGCGAACAAATCTATATTGCCTGCGGTGAAAATGAACGTGCAGAATACGGTAAAGGTCTGCTGAACTTTCTTTCGGATAAGCTGACAGCTGAATTTGGAAAAGGGTTTGATGTAAGAAATTTGCAGATGATGCGAAAATTCTATCTCATGTATCCAAATACGAACACACTGTGTTCGCATTTGAGCTGGTCGCATTATCGTGTGCTTATGAGAATTTCGGATAGTAAGCGTAGGGCGTGGTATACAGATGAATGTGCTGAATCGAGTGCTTCGCTACAGTCTTACCCCCGATTATGACTTGATATAACTCAAAGCTCCTGTTTAATTTGTTTATTGACATACCAAAACAATATATGATATAATTTCTTTGAGGGAAACCTTGGACGTCAGGCGGTCAATTCATCTCCCGAAAGTGCGCAAGCACTTAGAAAGGAGGTGAAGCTGTGTACATAACGCTAAGCGATTTAACACAGATAGGAATATTTCTTACTGCTTTCACAGTTATGATATTCACAATCTTTTCTTTTTATAAAAAGAAATAACCGCCCCAGTCGCAAACTTGTAGCGGTTATTTCGTAATAACTCTTAGGGAGCGATCGTCTGTCGTTTCCCTCTTTTTGTACCTTTAGTATAACACGGTTCAGCCTAAATGTCAAGCACGCAAAGCTACGCAATTAACGCTGAATTAAAACCCGCTTACTTCTTCTTTATAACCGTTCCCTGTCTTGTTTCCTCAACAATATAGCCCATTGCGGTTATCTTATCTCTAAGCTCATCGGCAAGTGCGAAGTTCTTATCCTTTCTTGCCTGCTTTCTCTGCTCGGCAAGCTCAAGAATTTCGGCAGGAAGCTCATCATTTGTATCGGCGGGCTTTTCGTTTACAGCCTTTGCCTTTTCGATAAGCGACAGCGAAAGCACCTTGTCGAAGTCGGCGATAAGCGCCAGCTTTGTTGCGGGTGTGGTGTCAGCCTTTAATACGTCATACAGCGCAGTGATTGCAAGCGATGTATTTATATCGTTATCCATAGCGGCGGTGAAGCCCTCACGGAGCTTATCGTAAGCCGCCTTGTCGACCTCGCCCTGCTCCGCCTTTAAAAGCTGTGCTATTCTTGCGACCAGCTTTTCATATGCACCTTTTGCGTTGTCAAGATTTTCATAAGAGAATACGAGCGACTTTCTGTAGTGTGACAGCAGGCAGAAGAAACGGTATATCACGGGGTCGTAGCCCTTGCTCTCAAGCAGGGATACTGTAAGGAACTCGCCCTTCGACTTGCTCATCTTGCCGCTGTTTGTATTGAGGTGGTGAACGTGAAACCAGTAGTTGCACCACTTATGACCGAGATAAGCCTCACTCTGTGCTATCTCGTTTGTGTGGTGGGGGAATGCGTTGTCGATGCCGCCGCAGTGAATGTCAAGATATTCACCGAGATGCTTCATGCTTATGCAGCTGCACTCGATATGCCAGCCGGGGTAGCCTACTCCCCACGGGCTGTCCCACTTCAGCTCCTGATCGTCAAACTTTGACTTTGTGAACCACAGAACGAAGTCAGCCTTGTTTCTCTTGTTGCCGTCCTCCTCAACGCCTTCGCGGACACCAACCGCAAGGTCTTCCTCCTTGAAGTCGTTGAAAACATAGTACTTTTCAAGCTTTGAGGTATCAAAGTAGATGTTTCCGCCTGCTTCGTAAGCGTAGCCCTTTTCGATAAGAGAAGAAATTACATTGATAAAATCTGCGATACAATGTGTTGCAGGCTCAACAACATCGGGACGCTTGATGTTCAGCTTCGTGCAGTCCTCGAAGAAAGCATCTGTGTAGTACTTTGCTATCTCCATAACTGTCTTATGCTCACGCTTTGCGCCCTTAAGCATCTTGTCATCGCCTGTATCTCCGTCACTTGTCAGATGTCCTACATCGGTGATGTTCATAACACGCTTTACATCATATCCGACATAGCGCAGGTACTTTTCGAGCACGTCCTCCATAATGTAGCTGCGGAGGTTGCCTATGTGCGCAAAGTGATACACGGTAGGACCGCAGGTATACATATTTACCTTGCCCTCGACATTCGGTACAAATTCTTCCTTTTTGTGTGACAGTGAATTATATAACTGCATTTTCTTATCCTCGCTTTTATTTAATATTGTTTTCTTTAAGCTCTTCTCTTAGCAGGTCTATCTCGCTCTGCATTGTTTCAAGCCGGCTCTGCAAAGCGCATATCTGCTGTGCCACAGGGTCGGGAATGTGTATCTGGTCAAGGTCGCAGGCATTGACCCTCTGACCGTCACGGCGTACTACCCTTGCGGGAACGCCGACTGCCGTTGAGTTTGGAGGCACTTCGGACAGCACAACAGCATTTGCGGCTATCTTTGCGTTATCACCTACCTTGAAAGGTCCGAGAACCCTTGCTCCCGAGCCTACCATTACATTGTTGCCGAGCGTTGGGTGACGCTTTCCGGTATCCTTACCAGTACCGCCGAGCGTTACGTTCTGATAAAGCGTACAGTAGTCGCCTATCTCGGTGGTTTCGCCTATTACAACGCCGCTTCCGTGGTCGATGAACAAGCCCTTTCCTATCGTTGCGCCGGGGTGGATCTCAATACCCGTCTTGCGCAAAGCCCGCTGTGAGATCCATCTGGCTATGAAATAGTGCTTCTTAAGATACCATTTATGCGCCCTGCGGTATGCCCTTACAGCCTTGAAGCTGGGATACAGGAAAAACACCTCGAGATCGCTCTTTACGGCAGGATCTCGTTCTCTGACCGATTTTATATCCGCTTTAATTTTATCGAACATACGTTTCCTACCCTTCTCCGAAAATAAAAACGCCTCCGTCTGCATAACAGACGAAGGCGGTTCGTACCACGGTTCCACTTCGCTTCGGAGCTTGCGCTCCCTTTATGTCTTTAACGCAGACTACACGGGCAGAGATACTTGTAAAATATTTTCCCTCTGCCGACCCGGATAAAAATATCCGCACAGCCGCACTTCGCCGAAAATCCGTCTGCCGTCTTTCACCTGACACGGCTCTCTGTAAGACTTCATTTTCCGGGTACTCTTGCCGTACACGGTCTTTACATCTATATTTTACTATATGCTTAGTGTATCATAAATGCAACGCCGTGTCAAGCGGAAAAATATGAAATAGGAAACTCACTCCGTTATATTCTTTGCAATAGGCAGTCTTACGCAGACGAGCGTTCCCTTGCCGAGCTCACTGTCCAATGTCACCGTTCCGCCGTAGCAGTTAACGATATGCTTTACTATAGAGAGCCCTAGTCCCGTACTGCCCTCTTTTGTACTTCTGCCTTTATCTACTCTGTAGAAACGCTCAAATACACGGTTAAGCGACTCCTTAGGTATTCCTATGCCGTTATCCTTTACATAGATGCAGCCTATCTCCCCGACATTGTGAAGCGTTATCTCTACCTTACCGCCGTCCTTATTGTATTTCACCGCATTGCTGACTATGTTTTCGACAAGCTCGTAAATGTGCTTGTATGCGGCGTGTACTGTAAAGCCGTCACCCGACAGTTCTATCGTCACATTCTTTGCCGATGCGGACGGCTCCAGGCATTCCTTTACTGCGGCGCATATCTCGGACAGCTTACAGTCGGTTATCTCTTCGGCTGTCGTCTTGTTTTCAAGCGAGGATATTTCAAGGATATCGCTGATTATGGTTGACATTCTTTTGGCTTCGGTAAGAATTTTTCCGATGTAATAGTCCTTCTTATCCTTAGGCACAAGTCCGTTTTCAAGAAGCTCCGCAAAGCCCGAGATCGCCGTCAACGGAGTTTTCAGCTCGTGTCCTGCGTTGGCGAAGAAATCGGCTTTCAGCTGTTCGGACATACGCTTGTCGGTAACGTCACGGATAACCATAAGTCCACCATGCATAGCATCTATTCCGCTCTTTGAAACAGGGAATATCTGAACGAGCAATATCCTGCCGTCAACTGTGCTTTCAATATTTACCGTCTTATCCTCGTTTGCCGCCTTTTCAGCCCCGCTTATTATCTCCGGCTTTCTTGCAAGCTCGGGAACTGTCAGGATACGGCTGTCCTTGGAAGAGCCGAGCAGCTTCAGTCCCGCGCGATTGATAGATATCACGGAAAGGTCGTTATCATAGAGTATAACACCGTCCTGTAAGCTCTCAAGTATGAAGCGTTCCTTTTCACGCTCGTTTTCAAGCGTTTTCATATTATCCTCTATGCTCTTGCGCATAAAGTTGAACATCGTAACGAACTCGTCAAGTTCGGGGTATTTGTGCGAGGGTATCTCTTCGAGCTCGGCGGCGTTTTCATTGCTTACATCCTTCATCTTGCCCATAGCCGCAGATATACTGTTGATAGGCCTCATTATCTGCCGTGCGACACTGCTTACCGCTATAAGTCCGGCAACTATACCTATTGCGGCGGCTATAAGCATAGGTGCAATGAACATCGAAGCAAAATCCATATAGCTGTTTATGTTATAGCTTATACGGATTATATCATCGTCCTTAACCTTCATAGCGGCATAGATCTGATTTTTGCCGAGCGTCTTTGAATATCTTACCGATACCCCACTTCCCGTAAGCTCGGCTTGCTTTATCTCCTCACGGCTGTTGTGATTGTCGTCAGGCTCACCGTCTATATAGGTATCTACAAATACAGTGCCGTCCTTATTGATAAAGCTCACTCTGGCATTGCCGATAAGTGAGCTTAATCTGTAAGCGAGATCATAGTCGTGGCTTGGTTCGTCCTCATATATCTCGCGGATAAGCCCGAGAGAGGTCAGCATATCGCTTTTTCTGACATTCTGTTCCGTACTTGAAAGCAGTGCGGTCGCAGAAACAATACACACCGACATAACTATCGCTATCACAATAAGAAAACGTACTATAAGTGCTTTTTTCATCTGTACGTCCTCCCGTTATTCTCCTATAAATCTGTAGCCGATACCTCTCACCGTCTTGATAAGATGTGCGTTATCGGCATCATCGCTGAGTTTTTTCCTTAGCGTTCCTATGTGCATATCAAGTGTTCGCGTTTCACCGACAAAATCTATGCCCCATACCTTTGTCAGAAGCTCCTCGCGGCTGACAACTCTTGAACGGTTTTTAAGAAGATACAGCAACAGCTCATACTCTTTCAGCGTAAGTTCGACCTGCTGTCCGTCACGGCTAACCTCACGCAGAGAAGTATTCACCGTGATCCCGCCTGCGGTCAGCTTATCCGATGCGCTTTCGGCAGATGTTCTGCCCGCACGTCTGAGTAATGCCTTTATTCTTGCGGCAAGCTCCATAACGCCGAACGGTTTTGTAAGATAATCGTCTGCTCCGTTTTCAAGCCCGAACACCTTGTCTATCTCGGCTGATTTTGCTGTAAGCATCAGTATCGGAGTATCCTTTGTTTCTTCCTTTTCGCGAAGGAGCTTGACCGCCTGTACACCGTCTATACCCGGCAGCATTATGTCAAACAGGAATATATCCGGCACTTGCTTTGCTACAGCCGCAAGACAGTCCTCCGCACTTACAAAGCTCTCGACCTCGTATGAGTAAGCGGAAAGAGCCACTGTTACCAATTCTCTTATACTGTCATCGTCCTCGGTTATGTAGACACGTTCAGCCATTATTCCAGCCTCCAAAGTTTATATAATACGGGTATTCTTATATTCGCCCGTCTTGAAGAACTCCACCCACTCGCAGATATTTACAGCATGGTCGGCTATTCTTTCAAGATACTTTACTATCATCAGGGCATCGACCGCTACCTCGCCGCTGCAATGCTCGCTCTTTATAAGCTCGACTATACGGTTTCTTATTGAAATGAACAGTTCATCGACCTCATCGTCCGCCTTTATCGTTTCATTTGCAAGCGTCATATCTGTAGTTACAAATGAGTCGATAGAGTGAGATACCATTATTATGACCTTTTCGCTCATAGTCTGTATCTCTTTTACTATATGCATAATGGTGGATACATCGGCTGTAAGGCTGATCTCAGCAATATCTGCGGCATTGTCGGCGATACGCTCCATATCGGTCACCATTTTCAGTGCCGCAGAAACCTTACGCAGATCCCTTGCGACAGGCTGTTCACGAAGTATTATCGACAGGCACTGACTTTCGATGTTCTTCTCTTCCTCATCTACCTGTCTGTCGCCTTCTACTACTTTTTTTGCAAGCTCAGTATTGCTGTCACGCAGTGCTGTGATAGATGACGCTATAGCCTCCTCTATCATACCGCCCATACGGATAAGATCGTTATTCAGCTTGCCGAGCTTATGCTCAAATGTTTCTCTCATTTTTCTTTGCCCTTTCTAATATAATATCACATATAACGCCGAAAATCAACCGAAACGTCCCGTGATATAATCCTCTGTACGCTTATCCCCGGGTCGTGAGAACAACTCTTCGGTAGGTGCATACTCAACCATTTCGCCTACAAGGAAAAATGCGGTGTAGTCCGAAATTCTGGTTGCCTGCTGCATATTGTGAGTTACGATAGCAACGGTGTACTTTTCCTTCAGCGTGTTCATAAGCTCTTCGATTTTCAATGTAGATACAGGGTCAAGCGCAGATGTAGGTTCGTCCATCAGGATTATTTCCGGCTGAACCGCGATCGCTCTTGCTATGCATATTCTCTGCTGCTGACCGCCCGAAAGGCTGAGAGCGGACTTATGCAGTCTGTCCTTTACCTCGTCAAAAACAGCCGCACCGATAAGGCTCTCCTCAACTATCCTGTCAAGCTTTGCCTTGCTCTTTATGCCGTGTACTCTCGGACCGTATGCTATATTATCGTAAATGCTCATCGGGAAAGGATTTGGCTTCTGGAACACCATTCCTATCCTGCGGCGCAGTACGTTTGTATCAACGCCGTCCGCATAGATGTCCTCACCGTCAAGCAGGAACTGACCTGTTATCTTACAGTCGGGCACAAGGTCATTCATACGGTTAAGGCTTTTAAGATATGTAGACTTACCGCAGCCCGAAGGACCTATAAATGCGGTTATCTTGTTTGTCTTTATATCAAGGTTTATATCCTTCAGCGCATGGTTTTCGCCGTAATAGAGATTTACGTTTCTTGTACAGAGCTTGACATCGCTCTGAGGTACGATTATATCTGACATTGTTTATCCTCTTTTCTTGATTTACGGATTTATACCGAACGTTTCTTTCTAATTCTGTAGGCTACAAGCTTTGCACAGATATTGATTATAAGCACTGTCACAAGCAGTACAAGCGCTGTAGAGAATGCGTACTTCATTTCGGCACCGCCGCGCTGTGCGTATTGATAAAGCTGAACCGTGAGCGAACCGCCCTGATTCATCACCTTGCCGAAAATATCGCCGATCGAGTTGATACCGACCTCAGCCGCAATACCTGCCGTGAAGATAAGAGCCGCAGATTCGCCGACTATACGACCGATAGACAGGATAACAGAGGTCAGGATACCATCGATACAGCTCGGGAGAACGACAGTTCTTATTGTGTGCCACTTTGGCGCGCCAAGACCTATTGCACCCTCTCTGTAGCCCATAGGGACTGTCTTTATCGCTTCCTGTGTGGTTCTGATAATTGTAGGAAGAACCATAATGGATAGCGTCAACGCACCTGTCAGCAGTGAGTAGTTTACCTTGAAGATGTTGTAGAAGAACACACTGCCGAAAAGTCCGTATATGATTGAGGGGATACCTGCAAGGGTCTCGGTCGTAAACTCGATTATTCTTGTCAGTCTGCCCTGCTTTGCGTATTCGGTAAGGTATATAGCCGCACCTACACCGATAGGCGTTGCGACTATAAGTGTTATCAGAACGAGATAAAGCGTATTGACTATATTACCGAGCACACCGTAATTTTCATAAGGATATGAAAATGCTGGAGTTGTAAGGAAGTTCAGGCTCATACCCTCCGTACCCTTTATAACTATATAGATTATTATACCGAGCGTCAGCGCAACGACTATGCCCGATGACAGGAATATCAACAGCTTAAGTATTATATCGCTCGGTCTTCTGCGCTTTGAGGTAAGTGAATTGGAAACTGTCTTTGCCATAACCGATCACGCCTTTCCTGCGGTCTTAGCCGCTTTTTCCTTCTTGCCGCCCTTTTTGAGTATGCCGTTTAAAATAAGATTGATTATCATAATGAATACGAACAGCACAAGTCCGATCGCAAAGAGTGCTTCTCTGTGAAGTCCGCTTGAATACGGAAATTCGGCAACGATACCTGTTGTGAGGAACTTGACCGATGAGAACAGCTCGGGCATATTAGCACTGTTGCCCGCAACAAGAATGATCGCCATTGCCTCGCCTATTGCCCTGCCGACACCGAGGACGACACCGGACGCAATGCCCGACTTCGCGGCGGGGATAACTACCTTGAAGATAGTCTGTATCTTGGTAGCTCCCAGTCCGTAGCTTGCTTCTCTGTACTCTGAGGGTACTGCGCTTATTGCATTTTCGGAGATATTGATAATTGTCGGGAGTATCATTATCGCAAGCACGATTATGGCACTTGCAAGGTTTGCACCGCCTGTGAACTGATGCTCGGGGTCGTTGGCGTAAATGACCTCCTCCAACGCATACATAAGCGGTTTTACAAGGTTAGCACCGAGAAGACCGTATATAACCGACGGGATACCCGCAAGAAGCTCGACCGCAGGCTTTACTACGTTCTTCATAGCCTTAGGTGCAAGCTCGGACATGAACACCGCTGTGAGAAGTCCTATCGGAACACCGATCACTATTGCACCGAGAGTACCGAATATTGACGTGAGTATCAGCGGAAGTATTCCGAACTGTTCTTTCTTTGCATACCATGTGTCGCCGAACAGAAAATCGGTCAAACCGATCTTTCCGATAGCGGGCGCACCGGATATTATCATATATATCGTTATCATCAGAACGCACGCTACAGCAGTTATGCCACATACAGTGAAGATGTATTTCATCACACGTTCCGTTACATTCGTAAATCCTGATTTTTTACTTCTGATCGCAGATCTCTGTTTTCCTATCGTGCTCACCGCAACGGCTGCACCGCTCATTTTTTCCAAGTAAACCATCCTTTCGGGATCACATACAATATGCCTTATACAGCAAATTCCGGTAACGGATTGCTACCGGAAAAGCCATTTACTGTACAGGAATTATCGACTTGTTTTTACTTTACGGGAACTGCACCCTGTGCAAGTACGAGTGCCTGACCTTCTTCTGAGAGAATGAAGTCGAGGTAAGCTTTTGCAAGCTTGTTATCGGAACCCTTGAGTGTTGCACAGATGAAAGGTCTTTGTACTTCGTAAGTGCCGCTCTTTACGTTTTCTTCTGTAGCTTCAACGCCGCCGACCTTAAGTGCCTTTACTGTTTCATCAACGTTTGCAAGTGAAGCGTAACCGATAGCACCGTCTGTTGTTGCAACCGCATTGATTACCGAACCTGTAGATTCAAGCTCCTGTGCGTACTTAGGCTCTTTGTCACCCATTACGATCGACTCAAAACCATCTCTTGTGCCGGAACCGTCCTCACGACCGATAACTACGATAGCCTTGTTATCACCGCCGAGATCCTTCCAGTTTGTAATTTCACCCGAGTAAACCTTTGCGAGATCCTCTATTGTGATATCCTCAAGCTTGTTTGTAGGATTAACTACAAGAGCGATACCGTCAAGTCCTACTACTGTAGCGTCAAGCTTTTCAGCTTCTTCATCCTTGAGCTTTCTTGACGAGTTACCGATGTCACACTTGCCCTCGGTGGCTTCCTGGATTCCTGTACCAGAACCTGTGAGGTTTAAGTTGACTGTAACACCCTTGTTCTTTTCCATGAAAGCGCCGTTGACAGCCTTGATAACCTTTTCCATAGATGTTGAGCCGTTCATTGACAGTGTACCGCTGAGCTCTTCTGTAGCTGATGCTTTACTTGCAGATGTGCCTGCTACGCTGCTTGTTGCAGTTTGGGAACAGCCTGTTGCTACAGCAACTATTGCTACGCCTGCGATAAGTGATATTAACTTCTTGTTCATGTTGTTTCCTTTCTTAAGGGGCATACCCCTCGGAGTTTTCCTGATACTCCGTAATATTTATATACATTTTTATCTGTCGTTCGGTTTTCTTCCCGACTACATTTCATATTATAGTCACAACGGGCTTTACATTAAAGCAAGGAACGGTATAAAGTTTGTAAAGCTTTTGTAAAACTGTGTATTTCGCATAGCAAAGCCGATCCATGCACCGACTTTACATTTTTGCCGTGCGACTTTACATTTGATTTTTAACGCTTTACAGTTTTCAGCCGTCACTCCAAATAGCTTTATATCTTGATTTGACGGTTAATTTATGGTAGAATAATATCAAAAGTCACACGAAAGAAGGTATAATATGCCACACTCATCGGGCGGAGGCTCTCACGGGGGCGGAAGCCACCACTCCTCATCACACAGCTCATCACACCGTTCATCAGGAGGAGGTTCAAGCAGAATAAGAACCAGCCGTACATATTTCCCCGGTGCAAGAAGATTCGTCTACTACAGAAACGGCGTTCCGAACTACGTCTACTCGGATACCGATTTATCAAAAGGTCCGAGCAAGCTGAGATTTTTAATGCTCATATTCTATGTACCGTTTGTTCTGGCGGCGTTCTTGATGATGTCTACGTCTTTCGGCGTACCCGAAAAGCTGAAGGTGGATTATAACTCGCAAATAGTCATACAGGACGACGCTAACGTACTCGGAGATACAACAAAGCTCAGCGACGCACTTGAGGATTTCTTCAACACAACGGGTATTTCTCCTGCGGTAATGACTGTGTACAACTCCGACTGGGAGGATAACTATACCAACCTTGAGAAGTACGCTTATGAGCTTTATGTAAACCGGTTCTATGACGAAAAGCACTGGCTGATAGTGTATTCTCAGCCGAAAGATCCCGATGATGAATTCAACAACTGGTACTGGGAGGGTATGCAGGGTGATGATACCGACAGTATCATTACTTCATCCGTAGCATACGATTTTACAAACGATCTGCACAAGAGGTTGCTTGTCGAGGGAACAAAGGTAAACGACGCTATCACCGACAGCTTCAACGCACTTACTCCTACCGTAATGAAGTTCAGATTTGAGGGCGAAACCTTCGGAATAGGGCTCTTTATGCTCTTATTCGTCTGCATACACGCATTCTTCATGGTATTCTTCCGTCCGGACGCAAAGAAGTACAAAGGTGCTGTGGAGGTCGCAATGGGAGAAAACGAAATTCATCTTGCGACAACCTCGGCTCAGACGGTCACAATGAAACAGGCAGCCTGCGAATACTGCGGAGGAGTTTATACTGTAGGCAGCTGCAACGTCTGCCCTCACTGCGGAGCGCCTATACAGCCGCAGGATTATACTGTTCCCGTAAGCAATAATACAAGTACGACAGCTACAATAAGTACAACGACCACAAACACGCAATAACAATTATTGAGGTGTAATATGGACAGCTCGCAGATAATAAGTTCACCTATCGGCATTGTTCTGCTGATCATCGGCTCGGCTGTTGCAGCAGCGGCGCTTGTCAGCGTGATAATTCAGCTTTATAAAAGTCACGTTTCGGACAAAAGTATGCGCCGCGAATTTGCCGGTACGGATAAGGCTGAGCAAAAGAAATACAGACCTGTACCGAAAAAATTTAAAGCTCTCGAAGAACGTTTCCGGGAGCTTGATATTCCGCCTGTGTACTCGTTCACAGGCAATTGTCGCAGTGAGAATTTTATGATCACGGCAAAACGTGTATGTCTGATCTATATCTGTAGTCACACATTGAACGGTGAAGCGCTTGATAAAAAGGTGTTCATAAATTGCGAAAAGGCAGTGCAGTACATTTTCCGTGAGGTAATGGATATTGTTCTTAACAGCTACGGTGAAGAGGGATATAAAGCATACACCTCAAAGCTCAATGCCGGAGAAAGGTCTATGCTCGGTATATGAGCCGCCGGCTTCAAATTGTATATAAACACAAAAATCCCCTCCGCACCGCGGAGGGGATAATGTTTTTATAACGTAATAATTACTTGATAACTCTTACAGAGATAACAGACTCGCCTGCTCTTATCTTGTCGGCTACGCTGTCAGCATTGCCCTTGACATCAAGAACCGTGTAAGCATAGTCCTTCTTTGACTTGCTCTCCATATTCTCAATGTTCATGCCTGCCTCTGTGATGCAGGTTGTGATCTTGGCAATAAGACCTTCAACGTTCTTATGGATAACGCATATCTTAGCATCGCCCGCCATAGCCATTGAAACGTTGGGGAGGTTTACACTGTTCACGATGTTGCCGTTTTCAAGGTAATCCTTGATCTCGTTTGCTGCCATAACAGCGCAGTTATCTTCACTTTCGGGAGTGGAAGCTCCGAGGTGAGGAAGTGCAACAACGCCGTCAACACCGAGGATCTTGTCGCCGGGGAAGTCGGTAACATATGCTGCCATACCGCCGTTTGCGAGAGCCTCAACAACTGCGTCCTCATTTACAAGACCGCCTCTTGCGAAGTTCATAATGCGGACATTCTTCTTCATTGTCTTGATAACGTCTGCGTTTATCATATCCTTTGTTTCGGGAGTAAGCGGAACATGTACTGTGATGTAGTCGCAGGTTTCAAATATCTCCTTGTTGCTCTTTACATACTTGACCTTGTTTGAAAGGTTGAGTGCGCCCTGAACAGAAAGGAACGGGTCAGCGCCGATAACCTCCATACCGAGCTCAGCCGCAGCATTTGCGACTAAAGCGCCGATAGCGCCAAGACCGATAACGCCGAGCTTCTTGCCCTTTATCTCAGGACCTACGAACTGGCTCTTGCCTTTTTCAACAAGCTTGCCGACCTCGTCGCCCTTGCCTTTTAAGGTCTTTGCCCAGTCAATAGCGGCTGTGACCTTACGGCTGCTGATGAGAAGACCGAGTATTACAAGCTCCTTAACTGCGTTTGCGTTGGCACCGGGAGTATTGAATACTACAATACCCTTTTCGCTGCACTTGTCAACGGGGATATTGTTTACACCCGCACCTGCTCTTGCGATAGCAAGTAAATCATCGCCAAGCTCCATTTCATGCATAGATGCCGAACGAACGAGTATAGCCTGTGGGTTTTCTATGTCATCGCCTACTGCATACTTGCTTCTGTCAAGAAGATCAGTACCGCAAGCGGCGATCTTGTTTAATGTCTTTACGTTGTACATTGGTATATCCTCCTGTACTGAATTAAAATCAGCGCTTAAGCGTTTTCAGCTTCAAACTTCTTCATAAACTCAACGAGCTTTTCAACGCCCTCGATAGGCATAGCGTTGTAGATAGAAGCTCTCATACCGCCTACGGTTCTGTGACCCTTGAGGTTTACAAAGCCTGCCGCTGTAGCTTCCTTTACGAACTTTGCGTCAAGCTCCTCGTTGCCTGTTACGAAAGGTACGTTCATCAGCGAACGATCCTTCTTTTCAACCGTGCCCTTGAACAGCTTGGACTGATCGAGGAAATCGTAAAGGATCTTTGCCTTCTTCTCATTGTGAGCCTTCATAGCCTCAAGACCGCCCATCTTCTTTATCCACTTGAATACCTTACCGCAGATATAGATGCCGTAGCAAGGAGGTGTGTTATAAAGAGAATCAGCGTCAGCCTGTGTCTTCCACTTGAGCATTGTGGGAGTTGCGGGGTTAACGTCATCTCTGATGAGGTCTTCACGGATTATAGCGATAACAACACCGGCAGGACCAACGTTCTTCTGAACGCCGCCGTAGATAACGCCGTACTTTGTTACGTCAACAGGCTCTGATAAGAAGCATGAAGATACATCGGCTACAAGATCTTTACCCTTTGTGTTGGGTAACTGCCAGAACTTTGTACCGTAGATAGTATTGTTTTCGCAGATGTAAACATAGTCTGCATCTTCGGGGATATCAAGATCCGAGCAATCGGGAATATAGGAGAAAGTCTTATCTGCTGATGATGCAACAGCTACAGCCTCGCCGTACTTCTGTGCCTCCTGATATGCCTTCTTAGCCCACTGACCTGTGATTATGTAAGCAGCCTTGCCGTTCTTCATAAGGTTCATGGGAACTGCCGCGAACTGCTGTGATGCACCGCCCTGTAAGAACAGGACCTTATAGTTGTCAGGGATATTCATAAGGTCACGGATATCCTTTTCTGCTTCCTTTATAATTGCATCAAATGCCTTTGAGCGGTGGGACATCTCCATAACGGACATACCCGTTCCTTTGTAGTCAAGCATTTCATCTGCTGCTTCTTTAAGTACCTCTTCGGGAAGTACCGCAGGACCTGCGCTAAAGTTGTAAACTCTCATTACCAAAAGCCTCCATGTTATATTACGGTAAAATACCGTGTTTCCGAATACCGCTATGGCGAATTTCGCCTGCGTACTATATTATTATACTATCTAATTTGGGTATTGTCAATGACTTTTGCAATTCGGGCGGTGTTTTTTCGTCAAAAATGCCGAGTGTGTAAGAAAAAAGCGGCGGAACGATCCGCCGCCGCAGGTTGTAGAAAAAGTCTGTTTTTTAGAAATGTAGCTTATTCTCAAGCCCTAACCCCAAACCCCTTCCCCTCGGGAAGGGGCTGAATGTGGGGCTGCCGCCCTCACCCCGCTTGGGGCTACGCCCCAAACCTCATTTTTAAAAATTATGTAGGTTTATCGACAGTCTGAAGCGCAGGCTTTATACCTGCGCTTATTTTGTGTGTTCTGTTATACCGCATCATTATATTACATCTGCGCTTTAGATCCGCCGAAATCCTTATTCAACATATCGACAGCCTGCTGCAGCAGCTCATCGCTGATACCGCCGAATGAGCGAATTTGACGGAGCGGCATACTGCCTATCATGCTGCGTACCGCCTCAGGCTCAAAGTGGTCACCGCCGAGCAGACCCTTTGCGACCTTGCTGAAGAGCAGGTCAAGAGTAGCCTTGCCCTCGGCATAGTCCATAAACTCGCCGAATACCGTGTTTTCCGTTGCAACAAACGGGAGCTTTACCGATGTTTTATGTGTGACCTCAGCGGTAAGTCTTATATCACGGGACGAGCTTGCTATCATTATATCGTACTTGCCGTTAGGAGCATACCAGTCGCCGAGCTCCTCGTGATAGTAGCTGAAAGCCCTCTTGTCGAGCCTGAATGTAACGGTTTTACTTTCTCCGGGCTGTAGCTCGACCTTGATGAAGTCTTTAAGCTCCTTTTCGGGACGAACAGCAAAACCTGATTTATCGGCAACGTAAAGCTGTACTGTTTCTTTACCCGCACAGTTGCCGGTATTAGTGATAACTGCGTTTACCGTAAGGATATCATTATCGTCTATAGTCGTATCAGATAGCTTTATATCCGAATATTCAAATGTTGTGTACGACAGACCGTGACCGAACGGATAGCGTACTGCCATTTCTTTTTTATCGTAGTATCTGTAGCCTACGAATACACCCTCGTTGTACTCTGCGTGGCGATCGCCGGGGAAGGTGAGATAGCACGGCGTATCCGACAGTTTCATCGGGATCGTTTCTGCGAGCTTTCCGCATGGGTTAGCCTTACCGAAGAGAATGTCAGCTGTTGCTTCACCTGTAGCCTCACCGCTGAGATATACCTCAAGAACTGCGCTTACCTTATCGTTCCACGGCATTTCGACCGGAGAGCCGTTGTGGAGCACTACTATAACGTTTTCCTGCACCTTGCAGATTTCGTCAATCAATTCGTTCTGGCAGTCGGGCATACGCATATGCTTTCTGTCATAGCCTTCCGATTCAAAGCTGTCGGGAAGCCCTGCGAATATTACCGCTACATCGCTGTCTGCGGCAAGCTGTACAGCCTCTTCAAGAAGAGCGGGGTTTGTGTCGTTCGCTTCGCGCTCATAGCCCTCTGCATACGAGATTTCGGCGTACTTTGCGGCGCTTTCAAGTGCGTTTGAGATGTTCCTGGTGTTGATGTGGGAGCTGCCGCCGCCCTGTATTCTCGGGTTCTTGGCAAATGCACCGATGAACGCGATCTTTGCTCCGCCTGACGGTAGTGGGAGAGCGCCGTCATTTTTAAGAAGCACCATACATTCCTTGGCAATTTCTGCCGCTTTTTTGTGGTCTATACCACGGTCAAATGTATGCTCGCCGCCTTTGACATCACGGTAGCGGTATACCTGTTCAAGAATACGCTTTACGGCAGTATCAAGTATCCTTTCGTCAAGTGTGCCGTTCTTTACCGCTTCAACGATCTTTGCGTCATTCAGTCCGCCGCTTGACGGCATTTCAAGGTCAAGTCCTGCGGCAAGACCTTTTACACGGTCGTTTACTGCGCCCCAGTCGGACATTACATAGCCCTTGAAGCCCCATTCGTCACGAAGTACTTTATTCAGAAGATTATCATTTTCCGATGAGTATTCACCGTTGATAAGGTTATATGAGCACATAACTGTCCACGGTTGAGCCTTCTTTACCGCTGTTTCAAAAGCGGGGAAGTATATCTCGCGCAATGTACGCTCGTCCATATCGGAAGAGCAGGTCATACGGCGGGTTTCCTGACTGTTTGCGGCAAAGTGTTTTATAGATGTGCCGACATTCTTGCTCTGGACACCGTTTATATAAGCAGCCGAAAGCTCGCCTGCCAGATAAGGGTCTTCGGAAATGTATTCAAAGTTTCTGCCGCACAGCGGTGAACGCTTTATATTTACGGCAGGACCGAGCAGTACAGATACGTCTTCGGCACGGCATTCTTCGCCGAGCGTTTCGCCCATCGACTGCATAAGCTCACGGTCAAAGCTGCAAGCGGTAGCGCAGGCGGCCGGGAAGCAGACAGCCTCTATACTCTGATTTGGGTCAACTGTGTCAATATCCTGTTTGCGAAGCCCGTGAGGACCATCGCTCACCATAACATCGGGGATACCCAGACGATCGATCTTTTTCGTGTGCCAGAAATCCGCACCCGAGCAAAGACCTGCCTTTTCTTCAAGCGTCATTTCTGAAATAAGTTTATCGATATCGTGCATTTTATTATTCCTTTCTGTGTGAAATTTGGTTATTTTGATGAATCAATTATAACATTTGTGCCCGAAAATGTCTATAGATTTTTTCCGAAATTTTCATATAAATTCTATATAGGTATAACGCCGATTTCACACGGCAATAATATAATCAGGATATTAAAACCGTAAAAGGAGGGTTTCAATGAACAGGAAAATGAAGAAGTACAGGTATATCATATCTGCGGTTGCTGCCGTTGCCGCTGTTTCAGTTATTTTATCCGCCTGCACATCAGGCAAGGAGAGCAATGTGTCATCTGACACACCCGGAATTTCGACTTCATCTCAGGAAAGCACCGGAAGCTCATCGGAAAATGTAAGCAGTCCGGAAAACAACGATAAAAACAGCACACTGTCCGCAAAGGGTCTGAGGGACGCTGTCGCAAAGGCTTACGGCGACAACTATCTGCCGGATCAGGCTATGGATACGGAAATGCTTGAAAGCGAGTTCGGGCTTAAAAAGGATATGTATGATGAGGTTGTAGCGGAAGCGCCGTTAATAGGGTTCCACCCTGACAGGCTTGTAATAGTCAAGCCGAAAAAGGGTAAGGAAGCCGATGTAAAGCGTGCACTTGAGGACGCACTGCTTGTTATGAAGGAACAGCAGATGCAGTATCCCGTAAATGTTGCAAAGGTAAACGCCGGCAAGATACTCGAAAAGGACGGTTATTATTGCTTTATGATACTTGGTCAAACAGACGATACAAGCGAAAATGATGATGACGCGGCAAAGTTTGCGGAAAAGCAGATTGACATCGGCGTTAAAGCGTTTGATAATTATTTTGCGTAAACGTGTAAGCGATTTTTTTGAAAATTAGTGTTGACAAATCGCAAAAACAGTGCTATACTCTAAAACGATAACAAGAATGCGTTGACGAGGAAGTCGGCGGGAAAAGCCTCACAGAGAGCCGTTGGAGGTGTGAAACGGCAGGTAATACCGCAAAAGATAATCACCTCTGAGCAGACAGGCAGAAACAGCAGTAAGCCTGTACGGGTACTCCCGTTACAGAGTAGCATATTGACGGATATGTACAGAGCGGCTCGTTATTCACGGGCAATAAGAGTGGTAACACGGAGACTTCAAGCCTTCGCCTCTTGAAACGTTAAGTTTCATAAGGCGGGGCTTTTTTATTTTATCAGCTACCGGAAAGTGCTTTGTATCATTGAAATCGTAAAATCACTTATAAAGCAAAGACAGGAAAGGAAAGAAGAAAGATGTTGACATTAGACAAGGTTTACCATGCGGCTTTTAAACTGAAAGAGGTGATAAGACCTACCGATCTTATCCACGCTCCACAGATAAATCCCGATGCGGACGTTTATCTCAAGACGGAAAATTTACAGGTAACAGGCTCATTCAAGGTAAGAGGTGCATACTACAAGATCTCTACCCTTACAGATGAGGAAAAGAAACACGGAGTTATCGCGTGCAGTGCGGGAAATCACGCGCAGGGCGTTGCTCTTGCGGCACAGAGAAGCGGTATCAAGTCGATAATATGTCTGCCGGACGGCGCACCTATCTCAAAGGTGGAGGCTACAAGAAGTTACGGTGCGGAGATATGTCTTGTTGAGGGCGTATATGACGATGCGTACAACAAGGCTTTACAGCTCCGTGACGAGCACGGCTATACATTTATCCACCCGTTCAATGATGAAGATGTTATTGCAGGACAGGGAACGATAGGTCTTGAGCTGCTGGAACAGCTTGATGATATAGACGCTGTTGTAGTGCCTATCGGCGGCGGCGGACTTATCTCGGGTGTTGCTTTCACAATGAAGTCATTAAAGCCCGATATAAAGATATACGGTGTTCAGGCGGCAGGCGCACCCAGTATGCAGACATCTGTCAAGGACGGCAAGATTGAGTGCCTTGATCACGTTTCAACCATAGCAGACGGTATCGCAGTAAAGGAGCCCGGCTCAAATACATTTGAGCTTTGCAGAAAGTATGTTGACGATATCGTAACTGTTACGGACGATGAGATCTCAACCGCAATACTTACGCTTATCGAAAAGCACAAGCTGATAGCCGAGGGCGCAGGCGCTGTTCCTGTTGCGGCTGTAATGTTCAACAAAGTACCCGTTAAGGGCAAGAAGGTCGTTTGCCTTGTATCCGGCGGTAATATCGATGTTACGATCCTTTCAAGAGTGATCAAGAGAGGCCTTATCAAGTCGGGTCGTACCTGTCAGCTCAACATTGCTCTTATCGACAAGCCCGGTCAGCTTAAGGGTGTATCGCAGATCATCGCAGATCTCGGCGGCAACGTTATATCCGTTCACCACGAGCGTGCGAACGAGGGCGAGGACGTCAACGGCTGCTATCTGCGTGTTGAGCTTGAAACAAGGAACTATGAGCATATCGCTCAGATAAGAAAAGCACTTACCGATGCCGGCTACAGCATCGAGAAATAAATAAAAGGAAGGTATAAATCAATGGAGAAAATTCATACAGACAATGCACCTGCCGCAATAGGACCTTATTCACAGGCAATAGTACACGCAGGTGTACTCTACACATCGGGTCAGATAGCTATCAACCCCGCAACATCTGAGGTCGAAGCAAAGGACATTGAGGGACAGACACATCAGATTTGTAAGAACTTAGGTGAGGTTTTAAAGCAGGCGGGCACAAGCTTTGAAAATGTTATCAAGACGACCTGTTTCTTAGCCGATATGGGTGACTTTGCAAAGTTCAACGAGGTTTACGGTCAGTACTTCACATCAAAGCCTGCACGTTCTTGCGTTGCGGTAAAGGCACTGCCTAAGGGTGTGCTTGCTGAGGTTGAGGTTATTGCTAAGGTTTGATCCTGTATTTTAAATATACTTACCGCATCGGCTTTTGTCGGTGCGGTTTTTTGCTATAAGGATAGTGGGGGACTGCCAAAGAGTAGAATGTTAAAACTTGTAAAATCGAAACGTCGTACAATATCAATACAGCTAACAACGCTGAAAACATTTTCATACCAATAAGATGTTAATAATTTCGTGAGTGTATCGATACAACTGCATTATCACCGAAACTTCCAAAAAACGCACTATCCAAAGATATCTGTACAGTCCCCTGGGTCGAACAGAGCGTCAGCGTCCCGCTTACAGCGACTTTTTAAACACAATCGTTTGTGTGTCTTATAGCCAACACCCCATTATGGCAGAAGAGAAAAGGAGTCAGGAAAGTGGGAGATTGAGGGAGAAACCCTAAGGGGAGAGGGGAAAGCGCCTTTGGAGCGCCTTCCTCTCTCCCCTTGGGTTGTCTCCCTCAAACATAGCAGCAACGTTATCGCAC
>JABLTK010077379.1_pt1 | contig 36434 bp, 55 predicted proteins | sample 7160131 | NCBI WGS metagenome assembly JABLTK01 (sample SAMN14651221, study PRJNA627086) | human gut metagenome | isolation source: feces | host: Homo sapiens
CATGCCATTCCAAAAGTAGTCCTAATTCTTCTTGCTGCTCATGTGGAGTAGGTTTGGTTTATTTAGCGATAGATAGGTTTGATCCATGGTTGATGAAACCTACAACGAATGTAGATGATATCACTACGCAACTTCGTGATCCTGTATTGAAGTGAGTGGTAATAGAGTGGTATTATGTGTAGCCAAGGTCGTTGCCGCTTGATATATAATATTCTAAAAACTCTAAATATTGATATGCTTCCTATGAAGTTTATGGAACCAGAAGAACAGTATTTTTAATCATGTACTTGTTTCTTTATTATACTCAATTCCCGCGGTTTTCATTATTTCTGTCTTACACATCGTCAACCGTCACTACAGTAATGAATTCAAATGATGAGCAGGAACCCAATTCAAATGGAGATGATGTTGTTATCGCTCGTTTGGTCCTTGCTCATCTTGATGAGATTGGTTTTAAAGATCGTGAAGTGACTGTGAATAAGCAGCGTCAAGTGAAATATTCGGTACGATTTAAATGATGACCTCTTATGCAGATAAATTACAAGAAGATCTATTCTCTTTACTCAAAGAATCGGGGGGTGACGAATGCTTGTGATTATCCAACTTTTTTATACCGTATTAGTCGAATGTCGAATGAGTTACGAGTATGATCCTACTGTTATCTCATAATATAGCATATGCAAAAACCAGATTTTCCTACATATGAGAGAAAGCTGTCTCCGATGGTATACCCAGTCTTGGAGGAGATCTTGTTACGTGAGCCTGTTTTAGGTGAAATATCGGTATATATGGCTTTAAAATTTGATGGATAGCCTGAAATGGATACGAACGATTCGACAACGAAGAGGACACCAAGAATGACTCCTGTTGTTGCAAAGAATAATTCTCAAAACCCGAAGCAAGAGATTCTTCCAACCAAGCATGTTCGTCCTAAGAAACGTAGCACCCGAAATCCTAGTGGAATGTCTCCACCTCGAGACTTGTCATCGAAATCAAAATGGAAGGAAGTTGTGCTCAGTGGTCCTGCAGACGTGGTCGTGGATGGCAATGATGTGGACAAGCGTGTAGCAAAGAAGCAACCAGAAGAGAATGTGGAAATAGCTGAACACACACTGGATATGCTAGAGATGAGTCTTTCTGGGTCGCTAACCTCCGAATTAGGTGAATTCAATGACATTCCTGAACTCCGTCAGATGGCTGAAGAGAATCGGCGGGAACGAATGCGAGATGGTTATTCTCTGGAACGTCAGCTCGATGAAGCCATCCGTAGAGCTGAGGAACGAGAACGTCAGGAATTGAAGATCAAGGAGAAAGAAGCCCAATTGGCATTTGAAGAGGTAGTTCGACGTTATGGTGCTTCTCCCGCGAATTCAAATCAACCGAAGACTAGTGGACCTGTAGCCATATCATTGGACACAGTACCCACCATTCCTCTCAGCCGTCCTTCAACAGAGAAGGAAGATGTGACAGGACAAAAACTCTCTCATTCGGATTCCAAACGATCGTCTCGTACATCATCCAGTCAGTCTTCTCGTAGATCCTCTCAACTCCAATCGCCCCAAGTCCAGTTTTCGCAACAACCTTCTCCTGAAAAGGATCTTCCTGAAGAAACCAAACAGGAAGAACTTCAATCATCAATCACTCTTCCAGACTCTCATCTCAACCTACTTCAAGCCTCCGAAGTTCAACCAACAGCACCATCAGAGCTTCCATTACCTCAGTCATCACAAGTTTCAGAACTACCAATTCCTCAGTCTGCGCAAGCCTCTGAACTTCAACTGCCTCAAACATCCGAAGTATCGGAGCCGCAGCCATCTCAGCCATTACAGCCTCAAACATCGGATCCACAACCTTCTCAACCGCTACAGCCTCAGCTATCAGATCCACAGTCCCCGGAACCTGTCAGCCCACCAAAGTCGTCTCTAAACCCATCTGTTGAAGGAGGACCCCCCGTAACAACAGAATCCACAGAGCCCTACTTACTCTTTGATCTCGTTGATTCAGATGAAATCGACTCGTTGATGGAGCCCCTCTCCATTTCGTCAAATCTCCCCATATCCGGTCCGGTTACACCGTTAATGGCCACTCCTCTCAATGGACTTGCCTCCCAGTTGCTTGGGAACCCCTCATCAGCAACACGCAGAGCTGCATCAGCACTCTTTTCGCATCCTCTCCCTCCTGAGATGGGTGCTACACATGATCTGTCAGTGGATCTGCCTCTGTCAGAAGAGGATGGTGGATGCAACACTGAGCCTCCATTGAAGAAAGTGAAATCGAATCCTGTTCACAGCCTATCAGATATCATCATGGTGAATTGTAATGTGGAAATCAAAGCCATTCACAACTGTGGAAGTGATATGATAGGAAGAATGAGTGATAATTCAGTAGTAGATCGTTTGCAACGTTGTCGGAAGAGGATTGAAAGTGGAAAATTCACTTCTGAACAGATTACTGAAATAGAAAAGAAAGTGGATCTAATTTTAAGTTTGTTGATGCAAGATAATAACCCTGCGAGTGGATCAGCCAAACTCTAGTTGGTGCTTTTTCTCTTTTTATTCCATTCTTATTTGGATCTATTGTTAGTTCAAACAAACAGTTCCATTAGCGATATTCAATCTAGTTCATAATCCTACCAACACAAATACCAATTCCCATGAGAAATCCTGGAAACAAAGTCGTAATACCTGAATACGTCGAGGATTGGGTTTTAGACTCACAACGACATTCACCTCCTTCTTCTCATTGTCACTCCATGTACAGTTACTAGCTGGTGTGATACTCCATCTCCACTCTTACGCACTTCTCCATGAATGAATGCATTCATCACGGAACTTAATTCATTTTGAACACCTTCATAAGCGATCAGACGCAGTATATTCACTGTCAGTGCTGAGCGAGGGAACTATTGATCATCATCCCTCTCCATCATCACTTCCTTTTCTCGAGCCTTCAAACCACTACGAACTTGAATATTTTCACACACTCGTTTCCAGCGGTTCGCACAGCGGTTTGCCGACTGTGGGTCCAGTCCTAATGCCACATATGCAACATCAGAAGCCATCTTGAGTGGTGTCAAATCTTAGCTCAACTCCAACCTTCATTCATACCTGAAGCTATAGGCTCTGTCTTCACACGTTTCGGTGCCTCTTGAGGAGATTGTGGCATAATCTTTTCCCGCTTCACATGAACAACAACTTTGGGTTTGTCACTTCCCGTGAACACAGTCACCTTCTTGATCTTCTTAATGTCACTCTTTTCGGGACCTGTTGGCTCTCGATTTCGTTTTCGAATGGTTCCAATCTTCCCTTTCACTATCCATCAAAACACAGAGGTAACCACACCTTTGGGAGGTTCTGCTGTACGTAGTGATACTGGTATCGGAGTTGGCATCGAACGAGCTTTGATACGCTGTTCCCATTCTCCAAATACTTGAGGAGAACTCTGAAGCGATGTTGGTAAAGGTAATTGAAACAGTGAATCTAGGAGTAATTATATTTAAAATACTTCAAACTCGATGAAAATGAAGAGAGGAGTTGTTGTGTACCCTCAACAATAATACTTGATGATTTTGCTCCATTCTCCGGTTTAGATGAAAACAAAATAGATGAGATTTTCGACACCCACTATAGCTAAATAAATATCAATTCTCTCACTTCATCCTCATCCTGTGAACACAACTCAACAAACTGTTTAATCATTTCACCGTGTTTTAAATTATAATCATGACCAACAATAGAAAATTGAAGAAGAAGGTGTACCTACAAATTACCAGTCGAGTGAACTTGAATTACTTTTGTTTGGGTATCCATATATGCATATTTCCTAATAAAATCTTCATCTTGTTGTTGGCCAAGGACAATCGGATTCATCGTCAACTTCCATGTATCACGAGTTCCATCAGATACAATCTTAAGAAAGCGATCATCCATGATAACAAGGAGTTCAATGTGGAAGACACTAAAATACACTTGTTTTTTGTCACTAAAACAAATGCAACAAGAGACGATTGCTCGGTTATTAGAGTCTTTCGATGCAATTACGGAGTCGTTCGTATCACAATCCACGTTGACTCCCGAAAGGAAGCATGTTGGACTTGGAAACAAACCTGATTTCTAGACATTACTCCTTATGATTGAATCTCTCCGATCCCAATTCGGAGACAGAATGAACAAAGTACAGCTCCAACGGGACATAGGTGGTAATTCTTAAGTTTACTTGTGAACAGTAGATACTACAGATCGCATGAATTTGCTTCAGCGAGATATTCTTGCCTTAGAAGAGGAGATAGCGAATCTTGCAACAGATGTTACAAACTATCGGCAATGTGTATGTTACAAGATATCATAGTTATGGATATAGGCACAATCTGAATTGGACAAATGCACCGGAAATGTGGACATTCAATCTTGTGTAGAGCATGTAAGTGACAAGTATGGAGTTCTAGAGGGATTGGACATAGTCGGAGTCATTCTTCATTTCGTAAAGGTCTCCAAACTGGAATTGCCCATGATGTTGAGGAGGTAGAGGGATTAGCTTTGTTAAAATCTAGATCACACAGTGTCTAGAATCAGGGCTTCTTCAGAATACTGGAAATGAGATACGACGGACAAAGCGGTCTATTTTGGTGATTGATGTATGGTAAGAATGTAGAATGATATAAAGAACGATCGGCGATGTGAGTTATCTACACAGGATAGAATTTTAGCTAGTATTCCATAGAACAATGATCCCTTCTTTGGAGTGTGTCTCTTCTCTTTTGCGTTCTTGACATAACTGTTTATTACAAACACAAGCACCCTTTTTCGCTTGAGTTATTGACATTATTCATATCCTGACGCAACTTTGCTCGACAGAGGATGCAGCGATGATATCCTACAAATAACACACTCTATCGAATTCAACCATTTAGATATGACCGTTTCCGATAAGCAACACTTTGCTTCCATTCCACTCCATGCTCACATTTCCACCAAACCATCTTCTCGCTATTGGGAGAGATGGTATCAGGACTCATCGAACTATCATTCTTTTGAAAGTTCCAATCCTTTGCGATGGCTGGATACACTTTTGCTAGGCTAAGATCATTAAAACGACGGTGACTGCAATAAGGACAACCTATCATTTATTCTACCTTCAGAACTGACCCCAATGGAGTCGCACTCGGATATTCACAGGACATTCCCAGACATGCGACGGATGATCATCACATCTCCACCATACTTTCCCTGAATAGGAGGGAAGGACCTTGTCTGGAGTTAATGAACCATTCCTCTCCTGATCCCATTGTCGAGCAACATCGGGATACTTTGCAGCAAGACTGTTGGTTGAGCAGAGAACCGTTCCATTGCAATAAGGACAGTTCTGGTGACTGTAGGTACGATCATTCGGTGAAGCAAGATACTGGTGGGAAGGATCCTTTGGACACTGCCACCATACAAGTTTATTTGAACCAAAGGTGATTTGAGACGGTGTTAAACCTTCATTCTTTTCCATGCACCATTCCTTTGCCAGCTCTGGATATCGTGTTGCAAGAGAATTTGTGACCGAGACTCGTTTTCCTAGACAATACAAACAGGTAACTAGCAATGAAATGAACACTAAATATATACATTTATGATATTTATTATATGACTGTATCTTTTTCCCAAGTTCCGTCTCCCATACATGATCTGGACCTTTTGGACAAACCCATTTTACCATCTGTTTTGAACCAACGTAGGGTTTCTCAAAAAGTATAAGAGAGTCTTTATGAACATATTTATAGAGCTCAGGATACTTTTCCTTGAATCCATAGATATTAGCAAACCAGCGAACAGGTTGATGCTTTGGAATCATAGATATTGATTCCAGCAAGCCTTTGGATAGAGCGAACATTGTTGAGGGCGTGAAACAATGGATGGGCTCCTCAAACAATCAGAAAGAGGTTGCGAATATAGAGAATGTAAATATGAGCTAGAACAATTGATTTCCAAGGTGCAATAGTCGATGATAAAAAGGCTAACCAGATGCCTCAATAGCTCAGTCGGTAGAGCACTCGCTTAGTAAGCGAAAGGTCGGGAGTTCGATCCTCCCTTGAGGCTTTTTGTTTTTAGCTCATATCTCAGTTCATTCATTGTTGTGAATTGCAGATTTTGGTGTTCGATATTTTGGTTTATTGAATTCTGTTCTGGTCTTTAATCATGCAACCGTAAGGGAGATGGAGTTCGATTACATCCTAGGTATGTAGAGGATCAGATTTTTGCCTATACTCCAAGATCCAAGAGTCAGAGGATTCCTCGAACCATCTCTGTGGAAGTCCTCGATAATGTATTATTTGTAGAATCCTTTTACGAACTCGTTTAATTCTGTTGATTTGATGGCAGATGTGATTAATATTACTTCGGTAGGTGTGGGGATGGCGTATGAATGTAAGGGTCTTCCTGAACCTTGTTTTCTTCCACTGGTTGAAGATGACCAAATTGAAGTATATATGAAAGATAACCGTATGTGTGTTGTGTCGTATCCCTCCTGTCCTTCGTTTGCTCCATCGCCGGAAGATGTATCGTGCTTTAAATTCGTTGCAGATGATATGGTGGCCTCTATGCGTGATGATGCGGAACGTTGTCTGGGGAAGGATATTTCTTCGTATTTAAATGATCGTTCTTTTGTTACAGATCGTATTCTTTCTGAGAAAGAGAAGGAAATGTATTAGCAGTAAACACATGATGAGTCTAGATGTTGTATCAAACTTCAGCGAATGGAATATGAAAAGCGGCGTGTAGAGGAAGAAAACAAGCTATTGGACCCCGCCTATGAGCAGAGTCTGTATACTGAAGGATTATCAACTGAAGGTGAGCCAATGGTTGTTAAGTGTATCAATGTCATGTCATATCCTTGTTCTCATCCTTAGGACTGTCTATCCAGCCACTTCCATGATCTCTTAACTCCACAGTCTATTGCTTCTGAAGGATTTACCTTGAGTAAACCCAGTCGTGATCACCTCAATCTCACTACTTCGCCTAGTGTACATTCAGCTTTGAGTTCTCTCCCTGATGAGTTGCCTAACGACAGTCTTGCTGAGTCAGATTTGTTGCAACCTTATATAGATATTCTCAATGACCGTGCTTCTTCTTCGGTGAGTCAGCATCCTAAGTCTCTCCCTGAACCATCTCATACGACCCATTCTGTGAAGGTAACTATTATGAGGTCGTATCAATGCTAGCTCTTACCATCACCCAAAGGATCAATACTAGTGTATTTGTTTTCCAAAGCAAAGGAATCCGAGAGGAAACATCAGAATCAACTGTGAATTCTTATAGTCAATTGTTATCCATAGTCCTCATCTCTCTTTTACCTCCTCTCATTATCAAGAGACACTTCCTCATCGTCGCCGTGTTTCTTCAGCCTCCTCCCTCACTTCATTGGATTCGCGTGCTTTTTCATTCTCTTCTTTACCATCGGATTCCCCTCGTTCTAATGAACAAGGTGAATTTCTGGTGTTACTCCAGGAAATGACAAAGTTTTCAAATGGTGTTCAACGTGTGAACGAGCTTACCCGTCAGGCTCGTGATTACAGTCGTACACAACAGTCTATTCGTCGAAGTCGACGTGGTATTACTGGGTCGGACTGTATTTGGCAGAATGCTAAGGACTACCTATCCACAGTTACTTCGATGCCAGCTCAAGAGGCACCTGGATTGTATCGTCCAATGATGAGTATGCGTTTAAGCTATTATCCTAATACTTGTTCTTCTTCTCTGGATGATCCTCTTTCCTCTGGTGATGAGGCCTCCATTCAGATGTCGGATATTCCAACCTCCTTATCATCTGAAGTCACGATTCGTGCTCCTCGTTTGCGAACTGGAGTACGACCCACAGCAGAGCGAGGGCCTTTCCCTACGATTAATCTTACAACCACTCCATTGAATTCTTCTCTTAAGAATGCTCTTCCTCCTGTGGACAATCATCCAAGTGTATCTGTGGCCGTAACAACCACATCTCTTGAGTCGGACGCGACTGGACCCTCTTCAGTTCCATCTCAACCCTTGCAGACCCCTTCTCAATCGTTGTCTGCTCGCTCACAACCTCTATCTCAACCTGTCTCAGTCCTATCTCAACCGGTATCAACTTCCTTCCAGCCTGTCTCAACTCCGTCACGACCTTTCTCATCATCTCGATCTTATTCACGTCCTGGATCCTCCTCAAGTGCTTCTTCACATCCTGCCTCATCTGAAGCATCGTTGAACAATATACCTATGGGACCGCCTAGTCATCGTCTGGTAGAGCCTCCTAAAGGATCCTTCATGTCCATATCTGCCAAATCTCTTGCTAATGCTATGAATTCCGTTCCTCATGCTCGAGCGCGTGCAACGGATGTCACACTCCAAAAGAAAAAACGGGAGGCTTATCTTTCTGGATCTATTCTCCAGGGAGAGCGTCGAACGACGATGTTCATGACAGATTCGCCATCTCAGGCAAGTGATGATCATGATTCGATTCTTTCAAATGATGTACTTCCTCCAGTGCATGAAGAAATCCCATCATCTATTGAACACATCCAAATTCGCAACAGTGTTCAACCTGAATCCTCACAGCCTCCATTGGTCGTAAGTTCTGCTCTGTCTCGAAGTCGACGTAGTATAAAGGCATCTCAGTCCTTTACTCTTCCTGAGAATATCGAAGTATCATCATCTGTTGTCCCGACAAATCCTCAGCCAGAGGGAAGTCATAGTGATGTGACGCGTGTATCGATTTTGGTGAGGAAAGACCATGAGATTATTCCAGAAACTCGTGAGTCTTCTGAATTCCGTGATTCGTTGGATGCTGCAAGTACAGCTGCTCTGGAAGAATTATTTGTGGGAGATGACCTTGAGAAGTCGATTAGTAAAATGTAACGTTGTTTGTTGGAGATTGCTTCGTTTGTCAAGTAGACTCCGAATCACAAATGAATCGTAACTTGAGAGTCAATTCATTCTCTCGAGATCAATTTGAAGTTATTGTGGAGCTGCTAAAGCGAATCTACACAGAAGAGATTAATCTAAAGGGAAGAATCAAGATTCTAGAACAACATATTTTATTTTCCAAGGTTGTTGATTCCATTTCTCCAATACCAGATGAAGATGATGACAGTACTATGCGAACAGTATGGATTCAGTTAGTGTACATTTCATAGAAAATGCATTCTTCAGAGTTATTAGAGATATCTGTGAATTGTTGACATCGATTGATATGTAGTCTGCAAAAAATGACCTTCCAAGGGATACAGTAGCCCAAGTTATCCACGATCATTCATCTTTACAGGTGGCTGTTCGACGATTAAACCAATTACTGGACGAGATGCGAGATGTTCGAGATGAGTTTGTCAACACCTATTCTCTTCTTCAAAAACGACTCGATGAATTGGAAACCATAACAACTCAATTCTATGAAAACCTACTGAGCTCTTCGAGTCGCTCCGTACAATGCTCTCGATAAGGCTTATTCTATAGAGAGCGAGTTCGTTTGTCCATACATTACCGGTGACAAAACAAGAACAGAGCATAGTGGAGAAACAGCAGCGAGATAACATGATGTAGGAATCGTTCTGTAGCTAAATGGAACTAGACTGCATAGTCTCGATAGTAAAGATTCTAACTCATCCGAAAGGTGATAGTGAAATTGTTTTGAAGATTTCTTTGTTCGTAGGTACATGAGAGAATGAAAAAACACAACCATAGGAAGAGAATTGATAAACATGAGAACCACTATACACTGTCACTTGCCTTAACATATTGTTGTCGAAATGAGTCAATACGGATCTGTAGAATACTGGAATGAGCGTTATTCAAAGTTGGAGTCAGGCTTTTTTATTCCCTTGTAGAGAAGATACAGCATATGAGTGGTACATGCAGTATGCTGCTTTAAAAGATACATTATCATCTCGTATAAAGAAGGAAGACAAGATCTTAGTGATTGGATGTGGTGATTCTAGTTGGTTTTGTGGCTCTAGATAATCATTAGATCTTTCAGAGGATTTGTATCGCGATGGATACGGAAGCATCACGAGTTGTGACTATAGCAACGTGGTGATAACCAAGATGAAAGAGAAGTGTTCTGAAAAGACTGGGTTGAAGTGTATGCAAGAGAATTCTTAATTTATGGGTAGGGGATGTTGAGGATGTACATCACCTGTCTTATCCAGATGAGAGTTTTGATGTTGTGATCGATAAGGGTACTCTAGATGCAGTAATTTGTGGAGATGAGAGTGTATGTGATCCTGACAAAGTTGTCTCGGAAGTCGATCGTGTGTTATCAAAGAATGGAATGTTTGTGTGTATTACGTTTGGAATGCCTGAGAATCGTATGGACTATTTGCAGAAACCGACACTTCACTGGAAAGTAACTCATATTTCCATTCGTAACCTTTCATTCTTGTACTGACCAATAGCGAAACAAGTAGTTTCTTCGCAGGCATCTCGAGCAGGAGCTGATTACTGCCATCACATGTACATTTGTCACAAGTCTGAATACGTGTGTTTGTTAAACAGAGTAAAATATATTACATTTCACAGAGAAGGCTGTAGAGAGAAGTGCTAAAATACGAACCACCGAGAAGAGTGAATTCTTTAAGAGAATTCCATGAGCCTTTAGTTTACAGAGATCCTTCGCAGTCGAGTAAACCAGAGTCACATTAGCGACATTAATAGCCGTCACATGTTCAAAGCAGTTTCCTCCAATAAATAGTACCCGCTTCTCATGTTTCCTACGAATCATGATCCTTATGCACCATCACCCTTTCAATATCTTACAGATACCATAGTACTGACTGGGATGAACTGTAAGACCCAAGACAGTTTCATTACTCTTCATAAACGAGCAAACCACTCCTTCCACAGTATCCATATCTTGACAAGACACATTCGTATAGCCATTCTTTGGCATCCACATTGCCCGCTACAAATTACATCCATCTATCTTGTCTACATCATAGCAAACATCCATATCCCGACAAAGAATCACATGAATCCCGTGAAGACAGAACTGACTGATACACTCCTCTGTAATTCCCTCACATCCATAGGAAAGTGAGATGACAATGTAGTTAAGTTTACATAAAGACAGCAAACGCTATACAGAAGGATTTACGATTAAAAATACATCTATATCAATAGGATAGCAATCGAGAGAACACAAGCTCTGTACGAGTCGATCTCCATCTTTCAGAACAAATGGATACTTGACAGTATTATTCTATTTATAAATACACTGTTTATATCCAACTGCAGGCTGATTTCCCTCTTCTTCCCCTTTCTTCTGTGATTGACAATACAATGTCGCCGAGCCTATCTTAATCACAATCCCGAAAAAAAGCCCATCCAATATAGTACAGTGAGCTGGTGCCACATTACTACTTCTCCTATCGATAACCAGAGTTACTCATATCTACAATGGATTGAGATCACTTGGTTGTTCTTGTAAATCCTTTAAATCGTGTGGAATATTGGTAATTGATGAGATATCGATAACAGCTCCTGGAGAGCAAACGACAATACGTACATCGGCACTTAGAATGTCACCTGCTGAAGCAAACAAAATATCTCCAATAACTAAATCTGTTGAAGCAATTCTGATATACCGCTTGTCACGAATCACAAGGCTAGTATGTGCAACACGCTTCCGGATATCTAGCCACCATTGCTCTTGACATTCTTGTAACTTGGATGTGAAGAGAGCAACATTTCTAGGAAAGCCAGGAAAATCATCCAAAGCGGTTGGAACCTCCTTCTTCTTTGCTTTAGCAGACACAGACGTCAGTCCTGCTCGAAGATTCACACACAAATATCCAGCCAACTTGTACAATGGAATAAGATGTTGATTATATTCCATCTTCGCATACTTTTCCTTTGAAAGTGCAGGATTCTCAACATCTGAATATTCAGCTCCTTCCATATACAAATCCCATTTTTCAGAAGCATCTCTCGCGACAGCTAATAGGCATCCCTCGAGAATCTTCTTCGTTGAGATCATTTTGTACTTTGAAAAGAATTCCAGAAATTTCTCTGATTTTGTTCATTTCGTGTATCTCTAGAAGAACACATAATAAGAGGTAGTTGATGGTTGTGATCAGTATGTATGAATATAAAAGGTCATTGCCAGAGAAAAATGGACAGTACATTGTGCTCAGTTTGTCGATACATCCACTTAATTCTACTAGTGATATCTATTTATTTAATACATCTGCTGGTAGACCTGAAAAACCGTTCCCTTCGGATTCCACGGTTTCCCTATTTCATGAAATAGAATCATTTTGTCCCTAGGGTCTTTCTGGTTTATCAAATAATGTCTGGCGCCGGATATTCGGGAATTGAAAAGCTGAAGAAGGCTGAAGAAGAGGCTGCTGCGATTGAGCAAGAGGCAAAGCAAAGTAGGTCGGAATCATGGTGATTGAGAGTAACTCTAACGGTGTATCTAGTGAGAATGTCTGCAATGTCTGAAGCCCGTGTGAAAGCCAAGGAAGAGATTGATTCGTATCGCGCAGAGTTGGAAGCTGCCTTTCAACAGAAGAAGGAAGCGGTATTGATTTGAGAAAGAGAGATTGATTGGATAGGCCACAGGAGCCGGATCGAAGAAGGAGGTCGAGGAACTTAGCGCTGAGACGGATAAGCAAATTGAGGCTCTTAAGTATGTTGGAATATTGGGTTTTTATTTTGTAGCAAGGACTATGAAGAGAACTACGAGAAGATGATGAATCTGATTGTGGATTCTGTTCTGAATGTGAATCCTCGTATTTCCGATAAGAAGAAGCGAGCGCACTAATTTATTGTTTAATGCTGTAGCATTTTTGTTTTCCACACCTTCTTTTTTGTTGACTTTTCGTTTTTATAGAGGGATTTGTACGATTCATGAAGGTTTGAGGTTTTGGGTTGTCTTTAGTGGGATGTAGGCGAGAGATGTGTCTGAGAATGAAGCAACATGTGTATCAGACTATATTGATGGAATGAGTCTAGCTTCTTTCTCCAAATGGGTCCAAGACTCTCTACCTAAGGGAACCAATGTGGAGGAAACGAGAGTACTTGATTTTAAATACATGAAACTCTAGTTCATAACCTTGCTCTCTGACAAGATATTACGTTTTCTTCTTACTAAGCATCTATCGATGAATCCTATGGACGAGAATGCAGTGATTTCTAAGTTATCAAGACGTATCAGCGACAGTATTGACTTTCTCATATCAATCTTCTATGTAAAGCGTGAAGTTGTACAAGGCTTAACGACTCTATCGTGGCGCGGGATTGCTGGGATAAGTGACTCATTGCAATCTTTAACCCCAGAGGAGGAGGAACTCCAGAGAACAGGTGATTTGGTATGAAAGGATATTGCCGATCATATAAAGAGTCGCATGGAGCGGTACAAAAAGAACTGTGAGTCTTTGGAAGAAGCAATCAAGAAAGAAGAAATCTATGTAGGTTCTTGCCATTTGATGATTATTGGTGTAGGATTTAATTCTCCAGAATAGTCTGAAAATGGGATCGTCTCTTTCAGCCTCTGCAAGAAGCGAAGGTGATTTGCAGACTATTCCTTTTGTTGTTCTGTCTACAGACGTGGCTGCAGATCTGTTGTGCGAAGTAACTCCAGATAACAAGCACATTTTCTTTGAAAGTTCGATGCCAATGAACTTATATACTGATTGTGAAGTGTTGTATGCTTTAGCTTGTTCCATCAACAAGTGATTTGTTTGTTGGAGTTTGATTTGAACGATGATAATTCCCGCGGTTTGAGTCGATTGTTTTGCGAAACAGTTTTCTGTCTCTGTTTTCTTGTAATAAGTTCTTTATCCTATGGCTGACCCTTCAGCATATAATCAAGTTACAAAGATCAATCCTCAGCTTGCTGGTGCTCTGTATCAATATGTTGGATGAATTGAATGGAACTGATTTCTTAGAATGTTTTAAGTAATGCAAAACCATCAACGGAGGTAGATGTTGGTGTGTTGTTGAGTTGTCAATTGTAGCCTATGCTTCTCCAGCAAAATGCATTCCAGGAGCAGATCAGTCGAACGGTATATGTTGGAAATCTTCATCCTTCGGTCTGAGTTCATTTTCTCATTTATCTATAGATTGTTGAAGATCAGATCATTAAAGTATTTGGAACGTGTGGAGTAATTAATTTGGCCAAAATCGCTACCGAAGGAATGGGTTTAAAGGCTGATGCAGGTTTGATTGTAGATGTCTCGTTACCATTAGGAACTCGATTTGGCTTTGTAGAGTTTCAGACACGTCAAGGAGCCGATGCTGCAACGAAGTTGGATGGTATCCTTTTAGGTGGTCGTCCAATTCGTGTTGGCCCCTCCAACGGTCCCATTATTCAGCCAACTGCCTATGGTCCAGGTGCTGCTACAATGCGTAATCGCCCTCCTTTGTACAAAGTATCAGCTGTAAGAAATGATAATAAGAATGAAAATTAGGGAGGGTTTGTTATTTTAGATGAGAAGGCTGAGGAATCCATTAATAAGCGAATTGAGGCTCGCGTTGGTATTTGAGGGGATTTTCATGAATAGATGGGATCTGTATTGGAGCGACTGCAGAAGAAATTGGCAAATAAACCGGCTGAGTCTTTGTCATCTGTAGCTTCGGATCCGCGTGAGTCCTGGTCTGATCCTCGTGGTCCACGTTCTGCCCCACGCGATGTGCGTCCTGAACAACATGAATCACGTCCTGATCAACGAGAGGAATACAAATCGAGTGAAACTCGCCCTACGAGTCGCTCGCAAAGAGATGATAGAAGAGAAGTTAGCAGAAGTAGCACGCATCGAAGCCGACGAGATTCAAACTCTCGTTCTCGTTCTCGTTCACATCATTCACATCGTCATCATCGTGACCGAAGTTCCAGTCGAAGTTACCGCAGTTCTTCCAGACATCATAGGCACTAAACTGAGGTCATTGGATATTGTGTTTGTTGGATCACTGAACATCACTTCATAATAATCAATACCTTCAAATTACTGGTGCTCCATTCTCAAGAAAACCCAACTACACTGGTTGAATATGTCTGAGGCTGCTGTTACGATTCGTGTGAGAAAGTTTATGAGAAATCCTCTGCTGAAGCGTCGTCAGATGGTTGATTCCTCCTAGCCTGGCCTAAACTCTAGACGATTGAGGTTATTCATCCCAAGCGTGCTTCTGTGTCAAAGGATGAGCTCAAGGCTTCTCTGGCTAAGAAGTACAATGTTGCTGACGATAAGTGCATCATTCTCTTCGGTTTCCAGATTGCCTTTGGTAAAGGATTGACGTCAGATGATTATAGAATAGGAGGTGGTAGATCAACTGGATTTGCTCTCATCTACGACAGCATCAATGACGTGAAGAAGTTTGAGGCTAAGTACCGTCTGGCTAGAGTATATTCGCATTTGAAAGGTCATTGGGTAGTTTGGAATCCAGGAGTATCCTCGTCAGGGAAGAAAGATGCTCAAGGAAAAGAAGAATCACCAGAAGAAGATCTGGGGTACTGGTCGTCGTGCGGCTCTCCATAAGGCTAAGAAGGCTCAGGATGATTAAACTAATCACAGATATCTTAATCGGTGTGGTTTCATCCTTTGTTTGATAAATAACACAAATTCACAATGCCATCTCTCATTCAATCGCTGAAGGATCAGAAACGAAGGTTGACACAAAGGATGAAACACGCAGCAGGTAAGGTACTCAGGAGGAGTATCTGATTGTAGGTAAGTCCACATTACCACCTGATGATGCCCTTGAAAAGCGGTATAAACAGTTCAATGAATTGAAGCGGAGTTTGAGTGCTTTAGTGGATCAGTGTAAGAATCTGGTGAAGAATGTGAATACATGGAGTGAAACCAATCGAAAATTGGGTAAAGAAATGTATACGTTCGTCAATACTTCAACCTCGATCGATTCGATGATCATGAAGGAATATAAGGAAAGTGTTGTCGACCTCCATGATGTGTTTCAAAAGGAATATGATGAGACAAGACGAGCTATCACTGTCATCTTACGTGTTAGAGTTATTGCCAGAATCGAATCCTTACTAAAATCAGGGACAAGTAATATCGACTCTATATGGAAAGTCAGGAAGAACATTATGTTGGATTATGAATCGCATGTTCAAAAGGCTAGTTTGTATGAGCAAAAAGGGGAAAAATCACAGGCTAATTATTTTCGTCAAAAAGCAGCTCATGACAAAGGGATGTTCAAAGAGCATACCTCCTTTTTATCTGGTGTATTTGACACCTTTATTGACTCTGGATCTCGTTTATTGATGCTTGAGACTTCAACACTTGTAACTTGTGAAATGTATATGGTGAAACGTCAGTATGATGCTCTTGCTGCGATTGGCAACAACATTGGTGAAGATATTATTTCAGCCATAATGGATGAGTTGGAAGATGTGATTGGGCGAATTCGTCGGGGTGAAGACGTTGAAAAGTCATATGTACCTCCTTCTCTTCCCTTTTCGCTTCCTTCGATGGAAACAGCTCCCAAGTATGTCCCATTCCATGAGTATGTTAAGAAGGAGAATGTCGATATATCCAAGCCAATAGCGGTAGAAGCATTATCTGATGGAGAAGAATCTGTTGTTTCATCGGTTCCTGAAGATCATGATTTCTCTCCTTCGCTATCTCCCTCTGCAGCTCCGACTACATCCTCACCTATGTATCCTATGTGGTTTGAAAGTGATGCATCTAATTCTTTTGAATGGGCCAATGAACAAGAGGTGGATGAAGATAGTTTGGGTGAAGAAGAAGAGGTGGAAGAAGACGAGGAAGACGAGGAGGAGGAAGACGAGGAGGAGGAAGACGAGGAGGAGGAAGACGAAGAAGAAGACGAAGAAGAGGAGGAAGAAGATGGCAACGAAGAAACTACATACAAACACAGTATACATAAAGTAATAGCCAAAAACACATTCCATGGAGACGAAGAAGGAGATTTACCTTTCCGAAAAGGAGATATTATCACTGTTCTTCAGACCCATCCCTCAGGATGGTGGACTGGAAGACTTCATGGTCACATTGGCATCTTCCCTGTCACATATGTTAAACGATATTCATAATTGAAACTGGTTTCAATGTTTGATTATGGACGAACCGATGTACACGGGAATCAAATGAATAGAGCACAACATCTTGTTTCGTTTTCACTTTGGATTATTCTATAACCATTGATTCTCCGCTTTTGATAATCATCTCTACTACTAACAATGGCTGATGTTAGTCGAATCTTTGCATTAGGAGCTCAACGTCAAGCACAAACGCTATCTTGGAGAGACTTTGAAGGAGAGTTTAGTGAAACTACATTTATGGATAACGTAACTGCTGCTGCAATGTTAAAGGGTACGAATCTTATGATATGCTGTTATGTGTGATTAGAGCCCTCAGCTGATTGGAATGGGACATTGGATGTTAAGAGAATTCGAGGAGTTCTGGATACAGCAAAGAAACAAGTAATTCAGGTTCAATCTACAGTCGAAGAGATGATTGCAGAACAAGCAAGAAAATGCAAAGAAGCTGGTATGAAGTAACCAAAAATGACCGATAAATAGAGCAAACACTGCAAAGTGACTGTGATGGCCTCGTTGAAAAACTACATGGATTAGTCAGCAACTACAATATGATCAATGATAAGTATGGATTGGATACAGATGATAATTGCTAGATATACTTCGGTTTCGTCGTCTTCAGTTGCAGTGGGTCAGTCTCTCCAGTCTCTATCTGCACAGGTAGATACAATGCGGTGAGATAATAGGAAGAAAGAGAGAGCTCAGAAAACACAGCGGTTGCTCTCCAATTTCCTTCGATTCCAGGAAGATGAGAATCATATGTGTGAAATGCTTCTATCCAACGAGCAGTTAATTGAAGGGAGTCCCGCCCTCCAAGAAGTGGTTTCTCTCTGTGATGGTTTGGACAAGGATGAATACAGTGTTGTGATTGAGCGTGTGAATAAACGCGTTCAGTCTGTTGTTGATAAGCTAGTTGAATCGCTTCAAGAAGCCACTATGACCAATGATGTTCCAATTCTTCACATTCTTCATATCTAGTTACAGCAATTAGCTCAAATCACAAGCTGTTTATCTACTTTCCAGAAGGGAATGGGTGTGTATCAGACCTACACTCATATTAGTCTCAAACGAATCAAACAGGAACTTGAGAAGATTCAGTTAAATGCAGAAGTGATATGTTAAGTGAATAATTCAATTATAGCGTTTGTATGGTGATTATGTGATTTACATGATTGAGTATTTCAATCAGCTGACATCTTTGTTCAAACAAGAAGTTGATACTGTTTATGAAATTTTTGAACGTGATGTGGTATGTCAGGTGATTGTATCTCTGATCGATCGTGTATTCAATGATCAAACTCTTGGTGTACAAAATTGTGTATCTCCTCTCCTGTAGATACAATTCCTTCTCGATATGATTTCCAATGCTGTAACTCTCTCAAAAGAAGATAAATTTGAAGTTGCGAATGGAAGGTTATTTTAAGTGTAGTTGTTAGCTCAGGTATACGAAGGATCTTCGAAATATCTTACGGTAATTCTGGATTCTATTCGTGTGAAAGAACGAGGTTTAATTGGACATACTGAACGAATTCAACGAGAAGAAGAATCTCTTCGTGAGAGTATGAACAATTCATTTTCAAACAATTTGAGTGAATACTATCATGATGAACTCATTGCTCTAAGTACAGCATATCAAGATGTAATTATGAACAATATGAGTGTTCCTATTACTCCTTCTTCAACAAAGTCTCTTTGAATACCAATTCTAATTCATAGAGCTGAAATACGTAATGCTTTGAAATCTCTTTCTCCTGATGGTGATTCTGCCACAATAATTAAAGAACTAGTGACTGGATGTCTCTCACCAATTGTCATCATTGAGCTCTTCAGTACAACTTCTAGATCTATAGATATCCATTGTCTTGATAATTATGAACTCCTTAACATCACGTCGTTTACGAAGATTGGAGTGTGGGAATGGAATGATTGCTTCTGTAACAGAAGTCCTATTCAAAGCAATAACTGACTATATCAGCGTCAGAATAATGAAGAGAAATGATTCATAGTTGATTCTAGATACTGTGATGATGGTGAATGGTAGGGAATATCCAACTACTGTGCTTCCTGGAGGAACTGTGAATCCACCCAACACATCGTTATTGGATACAGTAGGGAAAGAAATGAATCCTAATTGTAGATTCAAACCTTGAATGGTGTAGTTCATTGTGTCCAGCAGAACTATCTTACCAAGATCCGTTCAATTGTACCTGAAGGATCAGAAGACGAGCAAGTATGTGAGATTCATGTGAGGAGTATGTATGTGGTTGTGGAGAAGAAGGTGTCAGGACTATTACAAGAATTACTACGTCAAGTTGAATTGAATACCAGAGATCATGATTAGAGTGAATTATATTTGAATCAGTTGTTTGATTGCTTTGGGAAGAACAATACTTATCAACCTCCTTCGAATATCGGTATCACTCGTGCTTCAGATGAATGTTATGCTGTCACAGGATGGTTAAAACGACATCTTGACTATGTTGAGACTGCATTGGATGGAGGTAATCGAGAGCAATACATATCCTTAGACATTACAGAGTAAGAATCCTTTATTAGATACGCAGAAGCCTTCTTAATGGAGTTCCAACATTGTTTCTATGAGTCCTTATTGAAGATTAAAAAAGTGAGTAATACTGGAATTCTATTATTGGAACTGGATATGAGTTGTTATGAAGAGACATTATTGAAGTTGAATATGGAGTCTGCGAATATCTTTGTGCGTGTGATGAAGAAATTACTCCATCTCATATCTATTCCTACTTCTATTTTGAAGGGTCATGTTCAAGATCAAGATATCCTATCTCTGGATCGACAATATGTACTTCAGGTGATGAAGCTTCGAAGCGATTACTATCGCAGTGATGAAGTGAAGGAATTGTATCAGCAGTTGCAGGATCTTTAGAAAGTATTTCTTATAACAAACACTCTAGTTCGTACAATTCTTCTTCATCTCCAAATACTCATAGTAAGGAGGATGAATAGGTTTTTGAACAGGTTCATGATATGTAAATGTTTCATTTTCATTTAATACTAAAGGATAGGAACGATCACTGTCGTAACCACTTAAGTCACCACAAGCCAAAAAAGGCACGATTTCTGCCTCTCGTTGACTATGGAACTGATCTGGTGTATAAACACCCGAGAGACTGAGAGAGAACTGGTTCACATCAAATCCCTCAGGAATAGAAAAACCACGACAAACCACAAATGCCTCCATCGAGGAGTTGCGACTGCTCTTTGGTTTGCAACAGGATACTTCCTTAAAGAAGACACGCAACTGAGCATACAACAGAGTCACATCACGACCACGGAAGATCTTTGCAATAAACGTACCTCCTTCGGCCAGAACTCGAGTTGTAATACTGAGAGCTGATAACAATAATTGACTCTGAACATATACATCCATATCATGAAGACCCGTCACGTCAGGAGCACCATCACAAATCACCAACTGCGCCTTTTGTCCTTCAAAATGATTAATTATCTCATCGGATGTTGATTTTGATGTGATATCGCCCTGGATCTGGATTACACCTTCAATAGGAGCCATTTCTTGCAGATCAACAGCAACAATCTTCACGTCCTTATTTCCATCACTTCCACTATATAACCGTCTTGATAAGACTTGACTCCAACTTCCAGGGGCAGCACAGAGATCGACAGCCCGTTTGACACCTAGAAGTTGACAACAATCACAAAACGCGTTACCTTCGAAAATATTATATTGTTCATCAATCTGGAGGAGCTTGAAAGCAGATCGAGCACGGAAACCTACTTCCTTTGCTTTCCGGTAGTATATGTCCTATATAATAAATAAACTATATCACAGCCACTCTTTTGTCCTTCGAGTATCTCCCCATTGAGAAAAAACATGTGTAACAAACAGAGCAAACTTTGGTCACTCACAAAGAAAAGCCGATTTTAGATAGATATCCACCCGTTGTTGATCCTCCTTCGATAATGTTTTCCTTTCCTCACCTAACCGATTGAGAATCATATGAAGAAAACCAAGATCCTTCAAACGTTGTGACAATGCAAGGTATGAAGGAGACTATGTATCATAACAGTTTGTTTTCCCCACTTGCGGTAAGAACATCAAAAAACCACAGATACTCCGCCACATTGCCTTCTGTGTAGGATTGTCCCTATCAACTAAATGAAGACGAAGATGAACAAATATCGGAGTTTCAAGGAGTTTTATCAACTTATCAGCTTGAAGAAGAAAAGACATGGAAAGCGGATGTGATGAAAGAGTATCCACAATCCTTTCAGCGATCTGGTACTCCTCAGTGAACCAACAGAGAGCTAAACAAGAAACAGAATTACAACAAAAGGCATGAAACAGAACATCAAACAAACGACTATCTGTTTCACTCTTTTGATGTGTCCAGTACGCAAATCCACGAAGACGCTTACGCAGAAACACTGTCTCCTCTCCTGTTAGCAGAATCACTTCCATCAACTGAACTACCAGAGAATTGAATTCTGGATCATCTTCAATCAAACTACATGCGAGACAGGAGAAAACGATGTCAGCTGATTCATATTTGCACAATGTCCGAATAACAAAAGAACCGCGGTTTTCTAGAAAACCTCGGGTATTGTGAATCACTCTCAGAATATCACGAATGACTCCCTCTGTTTCATTTCCAATCGTTGCCAACTGTAGAAGAACACGAATCACTTCTTCAATGACCTGCTCATGATCATCGCGTAGTGCCTTGAGCAAATTCTTTCGAAGTGTCAATACATCGAGTTGAGACTTTCCGACGGATGCAGCGGGCGTATGAGAAAGGAGAATTGAAGTAAACTCAATGGCAATTAGCATCGTTGCTTTGCATGTTGTTAGAAGACTAGAGCACACCAAGTTCCTCAATTGATCCAAGTCGGTACAATATTCACACTTCTGGAACTACACATGATTCAATACTTCATGCATCACATTCAACATCAATTCTTTGCATGCACCCTCTGCAGCTTGTTGGACCTCCTCCTCTTCATCACTGAGACATGGTAAGAGAGCTTCAAGAAGTTGACTGTAAGGAAGACCCCATTCTTCTCCCACCAAAACAAACTCACGCACCCATGATACTGCAGTTAGACGGATAAACCTGTCTTTGTTGTGAGTTTGGGAAATAACAGTATTGATCATCGAGTTAATGTTGACATCACCTGGATCAGACTCTTTGATTTCAGATAGAAGTGTTCGAAGAAGAGCATCAGCTTCCTATATGGTAAACAGTCTGTAGACCTACTTGACGGATTTCACGATGTGGGTCACTTAACATATCAAATAAACCATCTAAAAACTCTGGTAAAAAGTCAAGAATGTCGAGGCCTGGAACATTGTCCATCACATCAACCCAAGAGATCAATAGACGTCGGATGTGCGGACTTTTGTCATTAATATATTGCTTCATCAACGGGACGAATTTCTCCACATCAAAGTACTGAATCTCAGTCACAATCTCCTTGAGTAACTTATCAAGCAGAGAAGCTGCCTAAACAGTTAATGAAACCACTTGTAAAGTAATATAGGATATTTCTTTGACTTCTACATCAACATCGGCATACAACTCACATAAACTACTGAAAATCTCATTCATAAACTCCAGAATCTTTCCTCGAGACACCTTTACGATATTATACAAGGCTTCACAAGCATAGAAACGGATACGAGAATCTTCGTCATCAAAACAGCTCAAAACCGGAGGAAGTAACAGGAAAATATAGTTGCTAATATCGTTACTCACTCCAATTCCACAAGAGGCAATTCCAATCAATCCTCCCATTTTTGTATTGGGATTTGTTGATTTGATTGTTCCATTACTGAGAACACCAATAATTTTCCGTATTCGCTCGGTATCTCCCGCATCCTAATGTTAACTCTTCCGATCAGGTTTTACGTGCATCTGATGAACAATACTCTCAATCTCAGACGCGGCAGCCTTCCGTTTTTCATAAGAACGATCTCCCAAGTTCTTGAGAACAAGAGGTGGAATCTCTTGTAGGATTTCAATCGATTCCATCTCCTCTGGGCAAGTCTTTCCTGATATGCTCTCTGACTCAAGCAAACAACTATTCCCGCGGGAATTCAACAAACACGATCAAAGCCGTACCATTCCATCATCACTGTAACTAGATTTACTCTGAAAGCCATTGATATCGTCCAGATCTGTGCTATCAATAGAATGCTTGTATGCAGAGTCTCCGGAACTCCTGGACACTCTATCGGTGACAGAACGAACATTCGATGCGGAAAGACTTGTTGGAATGGGTCTAAAACTATTTCTACCCATTGATTTGTGTGATGCCCTTTTTAGCAGTCGGATATTCTCTTTCAGATTATAGGGATCTCCACTTTGACTTCGAGGTTGGTACATGGTATTGGAATAGGTCTCCATGTAAGTCTCTTCAATAGGCGAAGAAGCGCTTCGGTATGTTTTTACTCCAGTTTCTTTGACAGTTTTTGGTGGGGTTGCTTTCATTTTCTTCTTTCTGTGAAAGACATTTATAAATCGCTTCCACAAGGACTCCTTCTTGCGTTTTGGTGGGTTAGTGGACCGCTGATACTTCTCGGTTGAAAGATCTTCTGAAGAGAGACGGTAGGTAGTAGCCCGTTGCTCGATTAAATTCGAAAGTTTTTGGTTGTTGTTGCGCAATGCTTCATTATCGCGTGTCACATGATACAATTCTTGTTGCAATGTATAGACCTGCTTTTTCTGAGCACTCAAATCATCTTGTAGTTGCTGATTCGTAGATGTAAGACTGGAATATGAGACAAGAACAAATAATACCTGTCGAGGATGGAACCATCATTGATGTTGTACTTCTTCATAATATGACGATACTGTTCGACCCCGTGTTGGGCAGTAATTAATTCAAGTCGTAGTTTCTTCATCTCATCTCGTTGTCGTTGAACTCTTAATGAAATGATTATATTAATCGTACTGACGAGATAAGATGGATGTTTTATCCTCCAAATACACGATCTCAGAAGCCATCGTTTTGATGTCTTCGTGAAGGGACTGAACAGTAGTCTGAACATGAAAAAAGGAATTCAGAGTCACTTTCAACGATGTAAACTGTTTAAGCACTTTGGTGATGAACAATCGTCGTGTCAGCTTGAAGGAGATAATAGGAACAAATATCACCTTACATCCTTCTAGTTGTAGCGATTCCATCTATTGTTATCACTCACCAGATTTCCTACAAATAGAGGATTTTTACTAACAATAGGAATAGGATCGTCTTCTACAAGCTCACCATCAGAATAGATATCTCGTTCATCGAACTCACTATATCTCATCATATCAAATGATGGACCTTTAATTGTCGTGTTGAAACACGAGACTGAGTAACACTTGACTGGTTGCAGTTCACGTCCATTGCATTATATCATCCTTGGTGGAATTTTCTTACTACTTTTATCCAACCATGTTTAGTCCAAAGTAGAGGTTTTCTATTCTAGTCATACAATAGTCGGTTCATCAGGATCACTTCCGCTCTTCCGGGACTACTCATTATTGCTTTCTTCGCTGTCATGCTTTCCATCATCCCCGATATACTCGTTCCCATGTTTAAAGGTAATTGTTGTTCATTCGTTTCTATGTAGAGGCTGATTCACTATCGTCTTTTGTCATAGCTATCTTTAATTTTGTGACTTTTTTATGTTGCTATATCCTATGTTTATGGAGTTACTTGAAATGTGTGTTCACACGTAAATATTGGGATTCCCTTGTCACCTCTAGATCCTGGTCCTGTGACACAAGACTATTTGCGAAATTACGATGAGATGTATGGATCAAGTCGAATGCGTTTTTGTGATGCATGCGATCAGAAGAAGCCTCCGCGTTGTCACCACTGCAGTATCTGCCGAGTAGATACAAATTGTTGTTATGGAAGTAGATGTGCATTGTGAATATGGATCATCATTGTCCTTGGGTTTGTAATTGTGTCGGATATCTAAACAAGAAGTTTTTTATTCTCTTTCTTTTCTATGCATGGTTTGGTTCCATCCTGATTATTGTTCTGACTTTCAAAACACTTCTTCCATATCTGTTAGTGAAGCGGAGTCGCCGATACAGGCTTTCGTCTTCTCCTCTTACTTTTATAGCGTATTTGTTCTTGGTGCTGTGGATTGTAGATCTGTTCTTTCATTATCTTTCTTTGTTGCACTGCTTTTCTTTGGTGGATTCCATGTTTGGCTAGTGTTCAACGATCAAACTACTATAGAGACTTCCGCAAATTGCCAACGCTTTGCATCCCATGGACCATCAGGAAAGAAGATTCAGTACTACCGGAATTGGTGTAATGTGATGGATACAAATCCCCTTCTTTGGATGATTCCAGTTCATGACAAGTCGTTTCACTTTTCGTGGGATTTTATGGAGGTTGGAGACACTCCGAGATTAAAATGATAGGATAGTGATGACAGCGAGTCTGAAGATGATGCCTTCCGTGTAAGCGAAGAAATGCACAGGTTGCGAGAGATGATGCCGCTAGTAGCAAGAGCAATTCCAACTTCATATGTTTGTTGATACTCCCATTATTGGGCTATATGACGAATGCCGAATTATTCACTTTCTGAATCACCACGAATATGAAATTGTATGATTTGGTTATGAATGAAGGTGTAATACTCTAGTGGAGTTGCTGTAACACTTCTCTTCTGTATTGCTGTATCTGGTTTCCATTGGCTGATCGCGTTTGATTTATAGAAGTTATTCAGTTGAATGATGACAACTTTGAAACCCTTACACAGTCGACCACTGGATCTACAACCGGTCGTTGGTTTGTCAAGTTCTATGCTCCCGTGTGTTGTTTCTTCTTCTCTCTTATTGAATAGTGGTGTGGACACTGTAAGAAACTTGCACCTATCTGGGAGGATCTGGCTGATGACCTTAAGGGTGAGATCAATGTTGCTGAAGTAGATGCCACTGCAAATCCTGTTCTGTCAAAATTGTATGAAATTGAGGGATTCCCCACTCTGTACTTCTTTGAGAATGTCCTATTGTGGCTGGCAAGTTAGCTGTAGGGTAAATATATTGCCTTTGAGGGTACACGCGACTTGGAGACACTGAAGTCGTTTGCTCTTGAGGAGCATGATCCTTCTTCCATGGAAGACTGTCCTCGCCTTCCTTCTTTCTTCAGTATGAAGGTTCAGGTCCATTCTCTCTTTGGAAGTGATCGTTAGCAATTGTCTGAGTTAGCCAACCGTCATCTTGCTCAAGAACCGTTTACTACATGTCTCGTTCTGATGGGAGCTGGTGCTGTAGTAGGTGCTTCGGTTACTCTCCTCATTTTCTGTTTCAAGGTTTGATTTGGAAAGAAGGTTCAAATATAGAGAAGAAAGACGTATGAACCTGTTACTGAGGAAAAGAAGAACAATTAAGTGTGTATTGAGGAAACATGTTTGTTACTCAGCTTTCTTCAGGAGATCAGGGGAGGCGTATTTCTTTGTCCATTCTTGTGCCGTTTTGAAATAGGTTTCTGGTGAGTTCACCATTTCTACTGCAATGGGTTTCACCAAGGGATCGGCCGGATTGGGTTCCGACAATAGTTGCATAATGGTTAACAGAACTTTACTAATTGTAAGGGCGGCTGACCAATTGTTCTTAATGGTATCAAGACAAATGATGCCATTGGAGTTAATATTGCAATGATAGATACGTGTGCGGAATGTAATCTAACCAGGTAAGGACAAAGAAGAAAGCTAACTTTAGGGGGTTGAAATGGATAGTCTTGAGGGAAGGTAATATCTAAGAAGAAAATACCTCCAGCATATGGAGATTCCTCTGGACCATTTAGTCGAGCTTCCCATTCATATCTGCAAGTCAATCTATACCAAAACCATCACATATTGTTGTCTTTGGGTGCAGCAATAATACCACATGGAGGATCGAGCAAAATTTCCGCAAGTTCGGCTTGAATTCTAGGACCATCATACTCCTTGTCACACACTTACCTCTTAACTGCACTTCCTTGTTTTTGTCGTTTTGATCCATGCTTCTAAAGTATTACTCTAAATAATCTCGATAGTACAGGTGACTTTGGTTTCGAATGCTCCCTCTTCCTGTAACTATACTCCTCGACCTTTCCCGAGGCAGAGAGATCTGTCTTCTCCACTTCGGGATCAGTTGCTTTCTTGTCTTCCATCGCAATAGAATTATTTGCAATCAAACATGGTTCCAGAAATCTTCCCGATTATAATCACTTCCACAAATGCAACAAACAACCTATAGAAACAAGAAGGAATACCCCTACTAATCCATTGCAGTCAATGGAGCATCCACATTATTCTTCACATGGAGGAGTTCAAACTTGATAGTCCGCCAACAGATTGTATTTCTTGTATACGATTCTCAAAAACTTCGAATATGCTGATTGTGTCATCATGGGATCGAGTGAGTAGTTTTGGCTTTTCAATGATGCAAAGACTGTATCCTTGTATGACACTGATAAGAGCAAATTATTAAACCGATATGAAAACAAGGCGGCTGTTTTGTCCTGTGATATGATTGACGCCGAAACAGTATGTCTAGGAGGTTTAGATTGTGAAGTGAAAATGTAGGAGTCAATTTCTTTATTGATTGGAGTAGGTATGACTTCCGAAAGAAGCAGGAACGTGTTCTTGGAAGGCATTTGGCTGCAGTTAGTTGTGTTCTATATGTTGAGTCATTCCGTAGTTTTTGGATGACTAAATGAGCAGTAGATTACATCATCAGTAGTAGTTGGGATAAGAGTGTAAAGATTTGGGACGCCAGAATTGACGCTCCTCAACCACTTCTCTTTGAGCTAAAGCAGATTAGTAAAGTGTATTCGATGGACATTTCTTCAGATTTGTAGGAATGATTCCTATAAGTCATAAATAGGAAACTCTTTTTGTCTCTAGATGATCGTCAAATTGTTATATATGATTTAAGGGACCTTTCTCGCCCTTTGGTTAATCGTGAATGTCTTCTCAAATACAACACACGTTCCATGTGTTCACTACCTAATGGAGATGGATTCATTATTGGCAGCATTGAAGGTCGTGTGGGCGTTGAGTATTTGGTCGATTCTAGTACTCAAAAACCCTTCTCTTTCCGCTGTCATCGTAAACCGGATTCGATGGGTGTAGAACTCATATATCCTGTCAATTCCATTACAGTTCATCCTGTTTATGGCACGTTTGCTACTGGAGGGGCTGATGGTTCAGTATGTGTGTGGGATGCTGTGGCAAAGAAACGTTTAGCTTATTTCCCGAAGTAGCTATTGGTGAATAGAGTGATTTGTAGTTATGTTCCTGGTGTTGCATGTCTGGCATTTAATCATGATGGAACAAAGTTGGCAATCGCATGTAGCTATACATTTGAGCAAGGAAATGCAGTGACGGGAATGCCAAACTTTGTGTGTATTCGTTCCGTGAAACCAGCAGAAGTGATGCCTAAGGTGTCAGGGGCGTAAAATTATCATTTGTTTGTTTCGACCAGAATATGACTATCAATATCAGTGTTGAGGATATATTTGGATTCTAGGGGGTCCAACAAACATACAAGTTCTCAGCAGCCAACTCTGCTACCTTCATTTGGATGTATTCTTCAAGTTTTTCGCGTAGAGAATTCACAATTCCATAATAGGCTGAACCAAACGTTGCCACCACACGCACTACAATAAACACTTTTACTTCACATTTACCTGGAAGAGATACACTGAAGGCAACACCCTGAATTGTAGCATTTGCATGTACATTCGTTCGTGGATTCTCTATGAGATCGAAGGTATAAACAAGAATATTATCGTAAGTCTTACGAATGATGGGAGTTGCATGCTATGTGTGACTTGGTGATCATGATTACCATGTAGGAGTGGATGTTTGTTTGCCAGTAGAGAGCTCCTTGCATCTTAAAGTCTTGAACAGATCGATATAGTTGAAGGAAACTCGGTTTGACTACGAACACACATCGATTCCACTTCTTGAAAATCTTCTTGGATGTCACTCGCTTCAAAACCATTCCACATAGATAATCATTCATAATGAAGAGTGGAGGAAGACTGTTCATTTGTCTAGATATCACTCTCTCGTTTCATATACCTCAGTTCATCTGGAGTGATGGTTGTAGTCGTTGTTGTCGTTGACGAATCATTGTACAAGGAAGCATACATCTGCTCAAATCCATTATCTCTCAGATGAACTGTGCTTTTGGCCTCAGTGAGAAGAGAGGAGGAAGCCTGTTCGACAAACTCATCCCTCATTCCTTGAGGCTGCGTGACAGTTGGATGATCATCGGAATTTGTGGTAGCGATATACTGAGCATATTCTTGATCCTTTTTAACGAGAAGATCGGTGTCTTCATCACAGGCATGCAGTAGCTGAATGAGTGACTGTGACTCTCCTCTACACATAATAAGAACAGTCATTATTGACAGTGAGAAACGACGGAGTGCTTCCTTGACAGATGGATCTTTCGATAGAATGAGTTGTTGGAGATAGGATTCTTCATATTCCGTGATTTCTCCTGCAATACACATAAGATGGGCCTGTTGAATAAGTACATCTTCAGGTGTATGTATCTAGTTGGTTGGATAAACTAGATCCCTACTTCTTCCACTGTATTCACAACATTATAGGTGTGAATACATTGGTCTGTATTATACAGATCCATTGTACGTTCTTGTGTGTTGTTGATTACAGGGACAACAGGGATGTCTTCTGTAGTTGGGACGATTTGTTGGTCAGTCCATGTCTGCTGAGAGTCATCATATGCTTGTTGTTGAATAGTACCATATGTCTGTTGTTGAGTGTCATCATATGTTTGCTGCTGTGGATCAATCCATGTCTGTAATTGCTGCGACTCACTCCATGCTTGGTGAGATGGTTCTGGCTCTATCCAGGTCTGTTGCTCGTCCCACTCCTCTTCTTGGTCAACACCATTATCACCACCCTGGTTACCATCCTGATCACCAGGTCCATAGAACAACTGATCAAAGGCATCCATCCAATCAGGTGTTGGCTGTTGAGTTGGAACCGGTTCCTGAACAGAGGACTGTTGGTATCCCCCAGTAGTCTGTGGAGCCTCTCCTTCACCTTGATTTTTCATCCAGTCCTCCCAGATCCATTCATATCCATTTCCTTCCGGTGGAGCCTGATACGATGCTTCAGGAGCATTTTCATCCACAACGACAATATCCGAAGTGGGTAACTAAAACTTACTCTCTCATACATCAATTACAGAGTCCTCTTTACACTTCTTCGGTGGAATGTAATTATGATCCCACCCACTTCGGAAACGAGGAGGTGACATTTCACGAGCATACTTCTAGTCATTAATGAATCTACAACGTACAAACACTATCGGGATGCCGTTCTGTCCACGTTTGACCACTTGTATATTCCTAAAATACAATCAATGCAAATTCATACGCTGTTCATAAACACAAGGAGTATTTAAGAATGAAGGGGATAAAGATAGCTTCGTCTGGTGATAGGAAACATAGTCGCTAGGATATGGAAAGAATCGCGGGATAAGAAACTGATCATTCTTTTGTCACTTTCATCACTCCAAATAGGCCCGAATTTGTTCATAGATTGTAATCGCTAGATAACAATGAAACAAGGGATCTTCATATCTGTTCTTATTCTGCTCTCGGTATGTGTGTCGGCAAAGTGAGTATCATCGCGAATATTGTTACAGTCAGATATGCTTATGTTACGATACATTACGAGGGAACCGAGAGAGATGATGAATATACACTTGCAGTGCGAGTATGGGCAAAGTCTTTATTTGCTCATGGCATTAGTAGGACTCGTTTATTATGGGAATTACAAATCAGAGCAAGATGTTATCATTCTTGTGAGCGAAAACGTCCGAGAATCGACTAAACAACAATTTAGAGAGATTGGTTGTCAGATTCGCGAAATCAAGAATATTGAGAATCCGTTTAGGAATTTTTAGTGATCTGATAAGTAGATATAAGAAGAGTGTGGATCGTCGAAGGAGTTATAAGAATCACTTTGAATACACTCTAAACAAGTTGCATGTATGGAATATGCTGGACTATGAGCGTGTGATCTACATGGATGCTGATAACATCTTCTTCCATAACATTGATAATCTATTTAAGTGTGGTCATTTCTGTGCTGTATATATGAATCCTTGTAATTTCCATACCGGTCTCTTCGTTGTGACTCCAAGCAATGAAACCTATCACGATCTCCTGAAGAGTCTGGCTTCTCTTGTTGGATTTCATTGTCTCCTTTAATTCTTAGCCATCTTATGATGGAGCAGATCAGGGCTTCCTCGTTGCCTACTTTGCTGGACTTCAGAAGGCCCCTCTCTTCGATCCTCTTAATCCCATTCCTGAAACTGAATTACCGAAGATGCAGCGTCTTACCATCGGATACAACAATAATCACGTGTATGAATAGAGAGAGAGTTGTTATCTAGATTTCATTACGTGGAAGGGGCATATGATCAATTCCGTGTTTTTGGTCTGAAGGATTCCAGTGAGCCCTTCTATTCATTAACTTATGCAATTGCACCTATTCTCAAGGTATTTGGCACATCTATTGATTTATCATTAGCCATGGTTTTGGTGGGGATATCCGATTCTAGATATGAATTGGTACTGGAATGACCAGCGATCACTTCTCCATGATAATTGGTGGCCCTCATTCCTAATTCGTCTCTTCTTGATGCTCTCGGTGGTGGTGGGAAATTCCATTTTTGTGAAAAGGCTGATTTATAAGAACAAAAATTCAATGTATCCTTGTTCTCTCTTGAAAGTCTTTAAGAAGTAGGAGTGGTGAGGTATATACACAGTAGTTACTGGTTCCTTTGGTATGCTTTCTCGGTAGCGATCAGTCTTGTGGTTGTATTTGTCTCTATCAAGACAATGACGATGGCCATTCCAATGTTGGTATTTTCTCCTTCATTGAATTGTAGATTGATGCCAGCTCATATGGCTTTATTCCTGGTTGTCGTGTACATGTATTCGTGGCAATGGGTTGTTGCTTCGTATATCAAGCTTCTGCGTCCTTTTTCCACATCTTTGCTTCGGTCTGTAACAGTTCCTCGTTATTGGTACTGGTGTGCTGCCTTTGCTTTTGGTTTATACTTCGGGGTATGTTTTTATCTCAATTGGTGGATGAAGATACTTGCTGTATTCACATTCGTTTATTTCCTTGTTAAAGTCTCCGCTTATGAAAGTATTAAAGTCTTCCAAGAGCGAATAGAAGAGACAATGTAGTTTATCATGTTTAATCAACATACACTCTATTATACATCATGTTCGGACCAGAGGAGAGACCACAACCACAAGATCACCGCGCATATACAACATCTCAAATTCTCGAGAGATTGCAGACTTTTTGATTTCATTTGTCTCTGGATCTACTGAAATTGCATACTGGACCTCTTTTGCATTAGCAATCACCATATTCAAATGCTGATCAAATGCCTATAAAAATAAACGTCATTTATTTGATCTACGATCAATCTGCCTCGAATTTCACGGTTACCACGACATTTGATAATCACTTCCTCGTCAAGACTAAGTCGGATTAAATCCTATGTGGTTAGTCTGTAATACGAAATCACTACCAAAGGTTGAGTCACACTCGCATTCATTGTTTATGAATTGTTGTTTTTGGACTAGACAAAATCGGAACTATTTACGACAAATCATTCAATCATTTGTTTCTCATTGGCAACGAAGAAGAAGTCATCAGTTTTGAATGAACAAACTATCTTCCGGGTTTTTGAATCTATATAAACCCAAATGTGTGATCATTGGATTTCCCTTATGGGAGTAGATATACCAAGCACTGCATGTTCCAACATGGCTAAAAAGTGGCTTAAAATTCAGAAGTTGGGTCATACTGGTACATTGGACTCGTATGCAGAGGGTGTACTTCTGTTGGCTATTGGAAGAAGCACGAAACTGATTCCTGTTATCGTTTGGCAAGGGTTTATAAACGTAGTATCTCTCAACATCCAAATCCTATCGTTCTACGTTTCGATTTGGAATGCATTCCCCAAGTATCGATTTTGGGACGTAGAGACATTTTCACGAGTATGAAAATCAGACCTGTATCAATCGACTCTTTTCTTCCTCCTTCGAAGAAACAGGTTCAAGAGTGTTTACAGAAGTTCGTTGGATTTTATAACCAGGAAATACCTCAATATTCAGCAACCAAATATCACGGACGACGAAGGAGTGATCTCATTCGAGAGGGGTATTCCCCGCCTACTCAATCAAAATTAGTTCAGATTGACTCTATTGAACTTTTGGAGTATCTACCCGGAGTCTTTCCTGAAGTGACGATTGAAGTTCACTGTCATTCAGGGACCTATATCCGTAGTTTATGTCGAGACGTTGCGAAGGAGTTAGGAACGAGTGGCGTCGTTACCAAACTCATCCGAACAGAAAGTAATGGACAGTCATTGGATGTATCCTGTTCCTTGTAACGGAGATGTACTAGAGTGATACGATGTAGAGAGGATATGAAGAGGGGAGACTGTCTCTTTGTCAATGAGTTGGAGTTGATTCATCACCTTCCCGTTTGTATTTTGAATCGTGTCTACTTCTTTTTTCCATGATTTTATAGGAGCGGAATTTGGATCATCCAACTCTATGACAGTGAATGAAGAGGATTTTGAAATAGCAGAAAATTGGGATATAGAGGCTTTCAATGGTCATGTTCTTAAAGGAAATCTTGTCAATCATGATTGTTGGTCACAGCCTTTGATTCTTGTTCAGCGCTTAATCACTTCTACTAGCACGCTATTTCAACCTGTTGGTTTTGGAACTGTGAGTCCAGAATCAGATCATAGATATCGAGTCAGTTTACAGAGACGTTATTGTTTTGATCAATAACTTGTAATCATTGTTTATTTGTTAATAATTCGTGATGGAACAAAATTACCATCAGTTTACAACAAACAAAAGAGCTTAACAATTGTATTCTGTGTTCATCATGTCAGGTAGATTTACCCACCTGCCATTATAGGCTAGATTCCCGTGAATATCGGATTCGTTTGAACATTCAGACTAATTAATCTATGGCGCAGATCATAGGTATTGATATCGGAGACGAGAACATTGTGCTTGCAAAGTGGAAAAGTCCACTTAATGGAAATGGAATTGGTAATACTGAGATTGTTCAAAACGATTACGGTAGACATCTCAGCGAGTAATGCTTGTGGTTTCAATTCAATATTAGATCTCTTATAGCTTTCAAAGACAAGTCAGTGAACATCTGTGATCATGCCAGAGCTAGAGTTAACCTGAATTGGTTTTTTTCATTCCTAGATCGGTAATAATCTTCCGAATTATATCTGGTCATACAAAACAGTAATTGGCACCAATTGTTTGGTTTCTGATCTCCAAAAAGACATTGAAGAAGACCGTTTGAAGTCCAACCTTCGCTTCGATGGAAAAGATCGAGCAATTTACAAAGTTACTTTCGACAAAAATCCTTTGGATGTTGATGTTGAGACAGCCGTATCTAGAATCATTGAATATCAATTGTACTTAGCATTTAAGACTCAAGATGAGGGGTACAGTGAAATCTCAAAGATAGCTGCGAAATATGTATCTACTAAGAGTAAGGCCCTCTTCACTGTTTGTTTCGTGTTGTAAAATGATGTATAGATTCCTAGTTATTACACTGAAGCTCACATCCGTGGTCTTCAATTAGCTCTCGATTTGAGAGACTTGGGTGACATGTACTTCATTCCAGATTATATGGCTGAATTTATCCAATATGCCTATTATGCTAACCGAGAAAATGAATTTGAAACTCCTTCGAATGTGATGATTATTGATATGGGTAACATCTCAACTACAGTCAGTGTATTCTCTTGTAAGAAGGTAGTTAATGTCTTATTCTATGAAGGATAGAATGATATTCGTTTGGTTTCCTCAAAGTACATTATGCTAGGTGGTCGTGACTTCAGTCGACGTGTTGAGAAGGACCTAGTAAAAGCCTTTGAGAAGAATCGAAAGCCTCTCTCCGAATTATCGGATAGTATTCGCCAACGTACACTTTATGATATCCATGATAAAGCCAAAACTGTGAAGAAGAGTCTTTCAGTTCGTGGAGTCGATGAAGCTAGTGCTGAGATCTGGTTATTGGATGCAGATGAAGATGAGGATGATAACCTTACTCTTGACTACACGTACGATCAATTCAAGAGTTCATGTCAATCTCTCTTTGATGAGTTCCAATCATTCATTGAAGATTTCTTCCATGGAGTATACAAAGACTGGAGTGATCATTAGTAGGAAGAAATGAATGGTGTTACTGTCAATCGTTGTGAGTTAGTTGGAGGAAGTGTTCGAATGCCAGATATTCAAGCAATTCTCGTAAAGTCTATCAGAGCTAACAATCCATCATTCATATCCTTTGTTATGATAATAATGGTATTACTTAACATTACGATAAGTTAAGTAATACACTTAACAATGATGAAGTGTGTGCTCATGGAGCAGCTACTACTCTCGAAATGTATCTCCAAATGAAGAGTCTTCGTTTGAGTGAGACAGTGATTCCTTTGGAGTATAAAAGGAAGGGAGAGTTGGTGCACCACGGTATCAAGGTTCTTGGACTGAGTGCTGTGAAGTCAGATCCATCTCTGTTGTGCATATCAGGAAACAAAACATTGGAAAAGGGCGAAGACCATAATTGGAGTGCAATATTAGGTGAAACTGTTGATGGTTCGTCCAATGATAATGCTTCAAAGGGTGAAGATATTGATCGGGTTATCAATATGCAACATGAATTTTCGCATCTGCGAAATGATATTGATGGTTATTATTATAAGATTAAAAGTTGTTATGACAGCCGAAAATCAAAGACAGATGAATTGAATAGGAAATATGATGAATGTGAGGTGATGCGTGATAATGCAGTGAAGATCAAGAAAGCAACAAGTGAATCAATTGAGAAACTCAGAAAATGGTTGGATATATTAAAAGAGAACTTTAAGTACTTCAGTGGTGATTGGCATCAGGTTGGACCTGGTGGACGTTATCATGTTGATTGGTTACAAGGGAAGTCAGGTGTATTCTCATTATTTAAGGATGACCATACTACAGAGATTGGAAAAGCTCATTTTGTTGAGGGATGTCTTCAGGGTCGTTTCATTACAAAATATGAAGGAACAGATGATGTATCGTTAGTGATTGATTATAACATGGGTCATAAGGAGTATGTGTATTCATTGAATGAACAAGGAATGCTTATTGTATGTGAACATTATTCAGGAGGACATAAAGTTGAACGAAATGAGTTCTATCCTGAGACAGGTACGATAAAACGTCTTGTTTGGATCAAAAAGAAACCCTCAACTGAGAATGCCTCAACTGAACAGGAGGTGGATATGATGGAATTTTCCCAATGTTTGACGTTTACCAAG
>JABLTK010153874.1_pt1 | contig 36249 bp, 47 predicted proteins | sample 7160131 | NCBI WGS metagenome assembly JABLTK01 (sample SAMN14651221, study PRJNA627086) | human gut metagenome | isolation source: feces | host: Homo sapiens
TCTGAAGTTTTTAGACTCAAGTCATCTAAATCTTTTGTAAATTTATATAAAATTTATAATTGTTTAGATAAGTGAGTTATTTTAAAAGGTTTTGTAAGATTTCTTGTTCCGTAAGGAACATTCATCTTAACTGGGTTTGACGCAACCACACTACCAACTGGTCGCCAAGCGACATCATTGGTTACTTTTCTCATAATATAAAGTCTTAATGAATTTTAAGATTTTGATTAGAAAGTATGACGTAAAGGTAGATTATCTCCAAGAGTTGGTAATGGTGGAAAATCCGGTATTTAACTACCGGATTTTCTTTTCTGTTAAATAGAATTTGATTTTTAAGAGGAAAACTATGTTCAAAAACGAAATATCAACTTATCAAAAAATTGCAAACCACCACAATTTGAAATTAACCGAAAATGCTCAAAAGATTTTGAATGCAAAAAATTTGCTTGGAATTGGGATTTACTGTCCTTGTCAAAGCGATGATAAATCCTCCTACTGTGGCTCACGGAAATGTTTGAAAGAAATCAAGGAAAATGATATTTGTCACTGCGGGCTTTTCAAAAAATCTTAATTTTTATTCAAGTGGTATAAGGATTTCAAAGTGGTAGGTGGAAATTGAGTGGTTTAACAGATGTTGATGTAAATGAGATATTTTCATCCGTTCCAAGGACTTTGTATCATATTCAAATGTTGGATGATGATGCCATTTCCAGTAAATGGCTTCTTTCCTTACCTGATCCTAATGTTTTGGAGCAGATGCAAAAATCCACCGATACCTCTCAGAAAAAAGATCCTACTACTTTTCTTGGTATTGATGTTGATAAACTGGTTGGTAATATAAAAAGTGTTGCCAATGAACTTCAATCCTCTTTTATTGGATCCAAACCTATTATGCTTCGAGCTATGGAAGTTGAATTACCTTTACCAAAAATTGATACCGAACAGATTGAGGTTCAAGGAAGAAAAATTGATATGCCAGCTGGTTCATCAACATCTTCCTTCAATTGCACCTTCTTAGAATCCAAAGATTTTACAGTAACCAAATATTTCCAAGCTTGGATGAATTGCGTTTATAATCCATCAACCGGCGTTTATGGTTTACCTTATCATAGTAACGGTTATGGTTTTGCACGTGATTTGAATTTATATGTTTTTGATACCGTTGGAATTCAGGTAGGAAAAGGAAAGCTTTATGGATGTTTTCCTACCGGAATATCTGGTTTGAAGTTTGATAGCAAGCTTCAATTGATTAAGGTTTCAGTTGATTTTTCAATTCAAACTTCGGAATGGGTTGAAACCAGTGGAATCCTAAAAACCATTATGTCAACAGCCGTTGGCTTATATGGTGCTGGTAAAGCTGTTCAGAATTCTGAAATTGGAATTAACCACTTGAAAGCAAAATTCAAGTAAACTTAGTTTTGTAGAGAAGAGGAACTAAAAATGCCATTATATGAAGACGTAGATAACCTACCAAAGAAACAAATGGTTTCAACCATTGATGAGGTAGAACCTGATCCTAATGATTATGTTGGTGCTCAGGAATTTAATAAGGCGGTGGAAGAGGTTCGTGAAGAACCTGAGGAAGAAATAAAGCCTGCTAAAAAAGCACCGTATGCAAAGAAACAAATTGATGATAGATATCAATCCATTTATCTACCATCAAAATTTGCATTTTATGATTTCAAAGCACTTATGGTTCGTAAGTTTGAAATTCGAGATCTTTCAAAAATGTTCAATGCGGTTCAAAGTGGATCATATGATGCTTTCAAAGATGTTATCCAAGGTTGTATTGATGTTGATATCAATGATTTGACGCCTGGTGATTTCAAATATCTTTGTTACTGGTTAAGAACAAATTCCTATACAAGGACGCCAATTCGAATTGAATGGACCTCCAGATATGGGAATAAATGTATAAGCGAGGTAACAAAAGATACAATTACCACTTTGGAAATGGATGCAACTCCGGAGCAATTGAAACCTTGGTTGGATAAAGGCTTTACGACACCGACGATGCGGTTTGCAAGTATTTTCCAAGATGAAAATTTATCCGAAGGCGATGATTATATGTATAGCAATGCTCAATATTTCAAAGGAAATACTTGGGATGAAAAAATTGCTAATATGGAAAAGTTTTTGAACGAAAATGGTTTGGAAGCTCTGAATGACGTTGCTGAATGGGATAAATTGATTGACCACGGGGTTGAGGAAAAGTTCAAAGTTTTTGATTTGAATTTCAATCCTGAGGAATATAAAAAGAAATTGGAGGAAAAAGTCAAGAAAGCCAAGATTTTGAAAAATAATCTTGACAAAAATGATGACGATTATCTTTTGGTTTCTTCAACATTGGTTGCCCTTCAAAACGAGCTTGATAATTTGAAGGCTAAGTTAAAGAAAGGAGAGGAAATCCGCCCTGAAGCGGAGGAAATCTTTCTCGAAATGGGACCCGATGAACTTCTTTCCCCTATACTCCCCAAAGGAAATAATCAATAAGATTGCATTCCTTGCGGAGTATGGTTCAGGAGTGTTTTGTTCAGAAACAAGTGATGCTCAAATGTTTTTAGGAGTTTCAGATAAGTTGATGAACAATTATAATAAAGAGGAGCTTTGGCAAGAAATTTTGATCAAGGCTATTTGTAAGGTAATGTAATGGCTAAAAAGGATTTGAACGATCTTCTTGATGATTTTAATGACCAGGATACTGAGTCGTTAATGAAATCAATCCTTGGGGAGGATAATCTTCCTGAGGAGGAAGATCTCAAATCCTTGAAAAAGCCTAAAATCAAAAAACTTGTTCCGGAACGTAAACCTCAACCTAAACCTTCAGGTGATAAATCGAAATCCAAGAAATCAAAGAAGGATTTATCTATTCCGGAGGAGCTTGGTACTTTTGAAGGGATTGACGACCTTGAAGGGTTGATTGATTCCTTGGTTGATAAAAGCCAAAAGGAAACTTCCTCAAAATCACACAATTCCTTAAAAAACCTTAAATCTTTTGATAAACAAGCGGAGCAACAATATCTAACCGATAAAGATATGGAGATATTGAAGCGGCAAACTATTGCTTATCGTGAAGGAAAACTTAAAGATTTTGAGGAAGAGCTTGATAAGAAAACACTTGAAAAATCAAGAAAAAATACAAGAATAACCGCTCTTCAAAAGGCGCCAAAACTTGGTCAATCTCTTAAAAACCTACCTGGTTTGAAAAAGAAAAAGGTTGAGGTTGATGTTAAGCAAGCTGAATTTGAGGAAAAATATCCGGATATCCAACCAGGAAAAACAATTCAAGATGTTGATTTGCCACCTAAGGTTTTTGATCCAAATTTCAAATCAGGTTTAGCATCAGCTCCAAAACTTAAACCAAGCAAACCTCAAAGTAATGAAAAGTTTGATTTATCCTTGTTACCTTTTGAGGATGATTTCTTGATTTCAACAAAAGGGATTTTAAATCAAGAGGAATTAAGCGAACTTCTTTTGGAAACATATCACAATTATTTGAAGGAGCATCCTGATTTCGATATGTTCCACCTGAAAAAAGAAGGTAGTTTGGGAAGTTCGCTTTTGAGCTTACTTTCCGGTTTGATTTTCAATAAAATCCCCGGTTTAATTTGGAAATTGGTTAAAGGTTTATTTTCATTCTTGAAAAAACCAGGTGCATTTTTTGGTAAATTGTTCAAATCCGGAATTGCCTATTTCAAAAAAGGTATTGATAAGGTTTGGAAGCCAATCAAGGAAGGTTTGACTTATATTCTTGAAAATATTAAGAAACTTTGGAGTTCCGTTAAAAATTTCTTCGGAAAGTATGGTGCAAAAATTTCAAAATGGTTCAAAGATGTTGGTTCCAAAATAACACAATTCTTTGGAAAAATAGGTAATAAAATTTCCAGTGTTTTTAAAACATTAGGTGGTAAGATAGGTAATAAAATTTCCAGTGTTTTTAAAACATTAGGTGGTAAGATAGGTAATTTATTTACCAGATTTTCATCAAAATTTTCCTCCATTATTTCCAAGTTTAAATCAATGGGCGGTTTCTTTACCAAACAACTTGCAAAGCTGAAAAAGGTTGTTCAAAAAAGTGTTCAAGCAGCTGCAAAAGGTTTGAAACCCGCTGTTGAATTAACCAAAAAAGGTATTCAAAAAGTTCAAAGCAAACTTGCAGCTCAAGGTGTAAAACGTGCTCAGAAAGCTGGTGGCAAACTTCTTACCAAAGGTGCAACAAAATTAGCAGGTAAAGCTCTTGCTGGTGCTGATATGGTTTGGGATGCAGCAGTTGCAGGTAAAGAAATTTATGAAAAAGGAGTTTTTGGTTACGCAGAGGATATTGAAAAGCAATTACGTGAAGAATCCTTAGGTGGTTTGTTATTAGAAGGAACAAATCTAACTAAGTTTGGTTTTGTTGTTGATGAGCTTGCACGCCGAGGCGTTGAAGGTACTATGAACAAACTAAAAAGTTGGGGTTCATCTTTAAAAGAAAAAGTAACAAAAGCAAAAAAGAAATTGGCTGGTTGTGATTCCTGTCCTTTAATGCTTGAATATAAAAAACTGGAGCAACATCCTGAGGAAGAAGATTTCGAGCAAGCTTCTTTTATTTCTTATGATAATGATGGTCAAAATGCACCAATTTTGACATAATGAGGTTGAAAGAAAATGGCTGGATTTGATTATGATGAAATGCTCCAGAAAAGAAAGGAGCTTTGGAGGAAGCAAGAGGATGATCTGAAGAGTGAAATTTCCAGTCTTGATCTTCAAATCCGTAACTTAAATCCCAACACTGAAAAATACAAAATTTTATCAGCCCAAAAACTTGCTCTTGAACAACGCCTTTATACCGATAAGGAAGATAATCGGGAACGTTTTGAATATTTGCTTTCCAAAGTCAAGGAACAGTATGAAAAAGATAAGGAAGAACAAGAAAATCGCGAAGAAAAAAGAAAAGAACGTTTAGAAACTGCAAAGAATTTTATCCATAAAATTCCACTCCTTGGTGCGGCTGTTATGGCTGGTGAAAAAGCCTACCACTTTGCCGATGTTACTAGAAGAGGTTTGAAATCCTTAGGGCAAATGCAAAAAAGAGCAACAAACTTTGCTCTTGAAAAGATTCTAACCAAAAAGACAAAAAAAGGACTGGAAGGTCGTTTTCAGTTTGGTGATTTATCACGTTTTGCTGAATATAGTAAAGATTACAAAAAATTGGAAGGTGAAGCCTTTATAAAAGGAAGCAATCTCTATGACGAGGTTAAAAACCTTGTTACCGGTGAAGTTGAAGGGGTTCGTAAATATAATCTTGAGGAAGCTCAAACCACCTTGGATTATATCAATCAAAAACGTGATGAAGGTATGAGTAAGGAAGAAATTCTTACCAGGTTTGAAGATTTGATCGACTCCGGAGTTAAGATTAATGAGGAAGCCTTAAACATCTTGAAAAAGGATATTGAGGTTCCTGAGATAAAACCAAGTAGACCGGAATTACAAACATTTGGAAAACCACAACCTATTCCTATGCAAATTCAACAAGCTCCGGTTCTTACCAGTCAAGATGCTCTTATTCAATTGAGTATGAGTGAAGAAGAACGTAAAAAATTCTTTGCAAATCCAAATGCCGTTAAGCAGGCTAAAAACATTGATGCTCAAAATAAAATCGTGCTTGAGGATTCCTTGGTTGATTTTTACGAACAAGTAATTCGAATGCAAAAAGCCGAAATGAAAAAGAAGTCAAAACCAACAAGTAATATTTTAGGTGGTTTGAAAAATCTTTCAAGTGGAATTGGAAAAATTGGTTCAAAAGGTTTTGGCATTGCAAAATTCCTCCTTGGCAGTAAAGTAGGTTTGGCTTTATTTGCAGCAATTCTTGGTGGGGTTATGATTTTTGGTCCAACCATTAAAGAAAAATTCTTGAATTGGTGGAATAAAAAAGATACCAAGGAATTGGAACCTAAGGAAACCAAAGAAGAAAAGGATATTCAGGTAACCGTTGATAGTGAAGGTAAAAAGTTGGATAATGACCTTCAAAAGCAGGTTCAGGAATTGGCTGAAAAATCTAATCAATCCGAAGCTGAGGTTTTAACTCAAATTGAAACCGAATCTGAAAAACGTGAAAAAGAGCTTGAACCTATTACAAAAGAAACCGAACATCTTGAACGATTGAATTTTGAAACCGGTGAATTAGAACCTGTCAAATCTAACAAAGAAGAACGGAAAGCTGATATTCAACGTGATGTTGCCAAGGATTTAATCAAGAAAGTTGAGGAGCAACAAAAACAGCAGAAGGTTGAAAAGGTTGATTTACCTAAGGTTGAAGAAAAGTTGGAACGGGTCAATTTTGAGAAAAATACCCTTGAGGAAGTTGAGGATGCAAAATTAGCAAAGAAATATGGAGTTGATCAAAGACAACCGGTTAAAAAGAAATTATCAAAACTTCCTGATAAGAATAAGACTTTGAATAAAAATCCTGATACGAAAAAACAAGGCAAGGTTATTAACCAGATTGAAAAATCCTTGAAAAAACCTGCTTCACAAAAAGAAAGTAATGTCAAAACCGCAGAAAAGGTAACACCAAAAACAACTAAAACGGAATATGAATTTAATCTTTATGATGATACCAATTCGGAGGTTAAGAAAAAGATTTTGGAACGTCTGGAAGCTGAACGTGCAAGACTCAAACAGCTTCAATTAACTCACGCTGCCAAGGCAAAGGCACGTGCACAACAGGTCAAAACCTCTATTGATAACAATCTTGGAGAAGCTGGTTTGAATGTTACAAACAAAGCACTCCGTGCCGACTAAATTTTAATTTTTTCATAAGGTAACCGGAGGCTTCTAATATGGCACTAACAACTGGACAAAATGATACTTCAGGAAAAGCAATAACTTCCTTTGTTTCAGGACAATCAAGTTCTGTTCAACCTGCTTATACTATGCGCCTTGCCAATGGAATTCGTAATCCTAACTCACCAGATTGTATCAATATTTCAGTACCATTACCGAGGGATTTTGGAATCAATAGTGAAAGTGAATGGGGTACTTTAGGAAAAGATATGTTAGGTGGATTCCTTGATAGCTTTCTTGGTGGTGGTTCCGGTGGTCAGGGAATTTTTCAAAATTTATCACAAACATATCACGGTGCTTCAAAAATGACCGGTATGCAAAGTAAAAGTGCAAATGCAGTTTCACAATTTCCTTTGTGGTTAGGAAATTCCCCAATTACTTTTCAAATTCCTTTTCAATTCAATGCAATGTCTGATTCAAAAAAGGAAGTTGTTGATCCAATGCGTCAATTGATTGAATTAACATGTCCGGATAGAGATGGCGAATGGTTAAAAGCACCTGGTCCAAGAATCAAACTGAGCAACAAAGGAAATTTCTATCAAGATGCAAAATATAATCTTACTTTGTATCTTGGAACCTTTATGACAATTCCAGGTATAATTATAACAAATGTCAGTCCGATTTACAATTCACGGTTTGATGCAAATGGTTATCCAATTTCTGCAAGAGCCGATGTTTCTTTCAGAACATTAATTGCTCCATCAAAGCAAGAGGTTCTTGGTTGGTTTTCCGGTGCCGGAAATGCTAATCCGGTTCAAGATTTGCTTTCAGCTACAAATAAAATTATACCAGCTTCTGCAAAATCTTGGTTAGCAAAAGGTAAAGGATTATTCTAATGAGCACAACAGAAAACAAAGAATTGGATTTTTCAAACTTCATTGGAAATGCAACCTTTACGACAGGTAAAGGTAAGCTAACCAAACAATTGCAAAAATTGAACTGGTATGATCCAAGGTTACAATTCGTTATTAACGAAACAATGAATTGTCAACAATTTGAGGTTAAGGTTCCATCGTATTTGCCAAACATAAGTTACAAATTTTATCAAACAACAAGTTTATGGTGGCTCCTTGGTAGATTTAACCATCTCATTTTTCCTTTGGAAGAAATTCAACCTGGTGTTATTCTGTTAATTCCAAGCATAAGCGACATTTCCAAGGCAATCAATAAGGTTCAAGGAATGTCAACCGGTGCTTCAAACAAGACGGTGACAATCTAAGATGGCATTTTACGTAAATGAAAGTGTTTTTTGTGATATTTACTTAAATGACGTTCAACTTTCCTTGAGTTTGGGGAACGTTCAAAACCTGAATATTACAGAAAATATCTATTCCATTTTACCAGCTTTGCGTTTGGTTATTGATGATTCCAAAAATGCTTTTGGAAGCGGTATGTTAAATGCCGGTTCAAAAATTTCAATAAAGGTTGGTAACAATCAGGATACCGCAGCAAGAAAAACTTATGATTTTATCGTTCAAGGTGTTCCTGAGCATACAGAAAATCAAGCAGTTAAAACTTATCGCATTTACGGTGTTTTGGATAAATTGAAATATCAAAAATGTATTGAACCCTTTTTCTATACAGGAACATCATCAAATACCTTAAAAGCTCTTTGCAAACAATGCAATTTGAAATATGATGGTGTTTATACTTTCGACGAAATGACTTGGTGCAATGGAACAAAGGATTATGCAAGTTTTGCTCAAAATATTATCAATCACGGTTATGTTGATAGAAATTCCTGTATGGTTGGTTTGGTAACCTTAGATGGGAAATTGCTTTATCGAAATGTTAATAACCTTTTTCCAAAATATACATTCAGTAATTCAAAAACTGTCTTTCAAGATAGTTTTGTTTTTCTTTCTATGGACGAAAAGAATAATTCCGGCTTATATAACTTGGAATATGGTTATAAAAATCAACTTTCACAATATGGTTACGAAGACAATCACTTAATTGATAGTTTGACGGTTACAAAATTCGGAAGCAATGTTTTCAATCTATCAAAAACACTTCTGGATGACGTTGGTTATATTAGAAATAAAATAATCAATCCTGATATAGGAAATTATCATAAAAACTGGGCTCAAGCCGAATATCAAAACCTTAGAAACCGTGCTTTGTTTTCCTTACAGGAAGAATTTACTTTCTACGGTCAGGTTGGTTTGGATTTGCTTCAAAAAGTCAATATTTCATATACTGATCCTCAAAGCAAACAAACGGATACCTCAAAGCCAAGTGAATGTGTTTTGATTGGAAAAACCCTTGCTATCACAAACGGTCAGTATTATGAAAAATATACTGGCGTTTCAACAGGAACAAACAATTCATTATTTGGGAATTTGGTATAATGCTAAACAATTCAACAGATTTCAGATTACCACTTTTAACCGGAAAAATTGTCAACGGAATTGTTGAGGATAATAAAGATCCAATGCATCTTGGTCGTATTAAGGTTCGTGTTGACGGATTACATTCCAAAAAGATGCAAACTTCGGATCTTCCTTGGGTTATGAATACAAGATTCTTTTCAAGTGCAAGTGGTCAAGGAAATGTTGAAATTCCTGATATTTCAAGCAAATGTTGGGTTATGTTTGTTGACGATAACATTTACAATGGTTTATATCTTGGTTGTTTACCAAACATAACAGAGGAATTATTAACGGATTATCCGAATAGTTATGGTTATATTGATAGAAGCGGAAGTCTTTTTGTTGCAAATACAAATACCGACAATTATACTTTCCAACACGTTTCCGGAACAACCTTCTTGGTTGATGCAAAAGGTAATTTGAAAATTCAAGTTGCAAACAATCAGGTAAATATGAATGGAACCGCTGAAAATCCGGAAGGTATAAGTATTGAGGTCTTTGGGGATGTAAGCATTAAAGCAAATCGTGATATAATGATGGAATGTAAAAATTTCACCTTATCAGCCGATGAGAACATCAACATTAAATCCGGAACTGCCATAAATGTTTCAACGCAAACAAAAACGGAAAATGTTCCAACCTATACAATGAATTCAACGACTGCCACTTATTCAGCATCCATTTATAATTTAAACACAACCACCTGTAATGTTTCAGCAACAAGTTATACCTTAAATGCTGGTGGGTCTTTAACTTTGATTGCTGGTGCATCTCTAATAATGGGTGGAGCAACCGCAATATTGAATGGCTTGACATTTATGCCTACTACAATTGTTGATACCAACATGACGGTAACAATTCCTTGGATGTTTAACTGTTTTGGTCCTGCGACACCCGAATCAGCTGCACCTCAGGTTCCACCTCCAGCTGTTATAACACCACCAACCGCTTCTTCACCTGAAACTGTTCAAAATGAACAGTTGCAGCAACCTGCAGCAAGAACGCGTCAGGAAGGTAAACTCGAAACTTCCACCACCAATGTTTTAGGAGGAATTTAAAATAATGGCTTTTTCAACATATTTAATTGACCTTGATGGTAGTTTTGAGCAAGGTAAACCGGATTTAGTTTTAACCGGAAAAAGAGCGATTGATAATCAAATTTTCAACCTCTTTTCAACGACAAGTTTTGATGGGGTTGGTTGCGGGGAACGAATTTTTGAACCAACCTATGGTGCAAATCTTGAACATTTTCTTATGGAACCTTTGACGGAATCCATTGGTTTGAGAATTTGTGATTTTGTTTACGAACAGATTACCACCTGGTTATCTGATATCATTTATGTAACGAGACAATCAATCACTTATGAAATTGATTATGATGTCCAAGGCTATATTATTTCAATCTATTATTCCTACCAAGGAAAGATTGGAAAAGTTAGCTTTGCTGTTACTAAATAGTATACCGTCATAAGTGATATCAGTTACAAAATACTTGTCACATTCTTCGCAACTGTAACTTTTTTCTGTGGATAATTTCTGGGTTACTTGATCATCAATAAGTCCAAAAACTGTGCTGCGAACTTCTTCGTTTTCAGTCAACAAAGAAATCAATTGCTTAGCCAAAACAACGTTTGGTTGCAGTTGACGTTTCAATTCCTGTTCATTTCTTTCTTTAATTTGTCGAATTTTTTCTTCATATTCATGAACAACTTGATTTTGAATTTCACGTTCAATTTCATGAGCCAAGTCTTCAATCTGTGATTTTACTTCCCAACGTAATCGTAAACCGTTTGTTAATTTGATTAAATTGTCAAGTGCTTTACTCATCGTCTTATCTCCTTTTCCATTTTATACTTTATTATAAAATGGATTTTCAGGAAAATCAAGCACTATTTTGAATTTTCTGTCATTACAACATCCAAACAACCCTTACCGTCAATAACAATCTTAACCGGTCCTTTACTACGGTTTGGAAGTTTGGAAAGCAACAATTTACATTCCTGCGTGCAAGATTTTTGTTTGACACATTCATCAAGTGCAGCATTGTCCTGTGTAAAATCCCCATTTTCAGCTAAAAAGTTAAAAAAGAAAATCAAAACAATTGTCATGATTGAATAACCAATGATTTCCTTGTTATCTTCGATAAAGCTTTTCATTCTTCCTCCTTTTTAAAGCAATTAGCTTTTTTATTTTAACAAATCCTTGTAAACAAGAAGAATTTTCAGATACGATACTTGATATGAGTTATCGAACCATCATCCTCAGTATAGTAAACATTCCTAATTCCTACATGTTTGATAATCTTTTCACACATCGGACAAGGTTTTGCGCAACCAACTTTCTTTGATTTGGAATACCGGTAAACCAAAATGCTGCAACCTTTTAATGTATTCCAATCAACTTTCAACAATGCTGATTGTTCAGCATGTAAACTTTCAACCCACTTACGATGCTTCAAAGGAATGGAAGAGCTTCGTATATCATTGAAGCCTCTGGAAAGGATTCTTTTCCCTTTAAAAATTACCGCACCAATTCGAGGATGGCAGGTGGATTTCTTTGCTTCCTCGATTGCGGTTTTGATTATCGAATCATTTATCGACCTTGCTTCCATATACTATACTTCCTGTTGTTATTTGTTTGCGAATAGCAAGAACTTCCTGCTCAATCAATTTAAGTTGCTCTTCAACCCCTTCCTCGTCATATTGCAAGAGGTAAAGGATGTTATCCAGATGTTTCAAACAAAAAGTTTTGAACTGTTTTGCTTGGATTCGTTTCTTTGATTTGTGATTTTCCTTTACATAAAGAGTTGCAAGATTGAAACCTTGTAAGTCCAGAAAAAGTTTTTGTTTTCCAACATTTCATATACTTTAGGATCCATGAAAACAGAGCAATTCGGATCATCAAGTTTTTTCTGAATTTTCAAAATTTCTTGTTTTTTGAGATTTTTGATGATTGTAACGACATCCCGAATGATTGAGTTTTTAAGAATTTCATCTTCTGTAAGGATATCAATCTTTCTTTGTTCAAGAAATTTCTTGATTTCTTTTTCGTCCACCATTTAAACCATCCTGCTCAAATCAATTTCAATTTTTGCGTTCAGGGTTTCCATAAACTCGTCAATTATACATTTCCCTAACCCAGGTTCGTAAGGATTCCACCGCAACTTCTTCCCAAGGACGAGGTTCATTTTCCTTTTTAATCCGGTAATGACTATAATCGTAATTATTACATATTCTTTCGATTTGTTCCAAGGACAATTCCCTTAAACCGGATTTTTGGTCGTGCATCTTTTCAATTTCCTGACGTAACCAAAGGTAACCAATCTCAGGAATGGCTGGTGTTTCAATTTCAACAACCTGAACAACTCGAACCCCGTTCCAAACTCTTGAAAATTCAGTCATTTTCGTTCTCCTTTTTCCATATTATACTTTAGTATAAAATGGATTCTCAGGAAAATCAAGAGAAAAATTCAACTTACTTCAAAATTTCTTCAAGATATTCACGTGCTTTGATCGCAGGAATTGTTTCAATTCCATATTCTTTGGCTTTTTTCATCTTTCCTGAATCACCAGCAAAAAACAAACAAGTCGTCTTTTTTGTTAAACCACCAACCTTACCACCGTTGTTGATAATCAATTCCTCAAGACTTTTATCACGGAATTGAGTGAAGCAAAAACTCATACCTTCCATCTTTCCGGTATAAACTCTTTTACTTACAATTTTAGCATAAGGCTTAATCCGGTTATAAAGAGTTTTGAACTTTGTATATTTTGATTTGAATAAATCTATAATTCCTTCCCCTAAGCCATTAACCTCAATCAATTTTGATGCAGCCAGCTTAACCTTTTCACCATTAACCAAAACGCCATCCAGATTGTTACGAACATTTTCTTCACCTAAGCAATCCAGAATCATTTCAAAACGCTTTTCGGATAAGCTGTTCTTTTCATTTTGGAAACATTGGCTAACAGCCATCAATTTCCCCAAACTGATATCCTTCAAACAATTGTTTAATTTCTTGCTTATATTCAAAGCCTTTTTTGCTTGGTAACCAGGTAAATTGATAATCTGGTCGTAAGTAATTTCAAGAAGCTTTTCATAAGTATTGAAACCTTTTTCGAACAAATCTTCAATGGTTGTTGCACCAACGTCTTCCAATTTCAAATCACTGAAAAACGCAACAACTTCTTTCTGGTTTCTACCTGCGCAATTTTCATTGGCGCAATAAAGATCAGTTCCTGTTGATTTCAAAGGTTCACCACAAAACGGACAGGTGGTCGGAATTTGAACCGGTTTAGGATTCGGGTAGGAATAAATGATACGTGGAATTACCGACCCACTTCGAATCAAAGAGACTTTAGTTCCGGGTTGCCAATTACCTTCCTCAACATATTTTGCATTAACACCATTTATTCTTGTAATATCAGCACCCTCAAAATTCAAACTTTCTTTTAAGATAACGACCGGTTTCATTAAACCACGTTTGGACATTTCCCAAACAATTTTTTCAATTTCACCAACTTTCATCTCTTGCTTAGTAAGAGGTAATTTAATGGCTCGGCTTCCTTTTGGATTTAAACCATCTGCTTCCTTACCTAATTTGTTGAAGATTTCGGTGTTATCAATTTTGAAAACTGCACCATCACATAAATATGGATAATCATCGCTTTTCAGATATTTGATGAAATTTTCAACCTTTTCATCATCCAAGTCGTTTGAATTGATTTTTTCGTGGAATGTTGTTTTGAAACCAACCTGTTCCAATTTTTCCAAGGTTTCAAACAAGCTGGTTAAACCCAATTCTTCGGCACTCGGCATTTCCCAAATAACAATGTCTATAAGGGAACAATTGAATTTCACATCCTCGTTTGCTTCCTTATATTTTTCATCCGTTAAAATAGGTCGTAATGTTCCACCTATGAAATTTCTTTTATGTTTGTATGAACCTTTGACTTTTTTATAATTTTCCTCAGAAACTACAGCTTCACCGGATAAGTATGTATGAGAACCTTTAACCATCAAAGATTCTGGAAGTTTTTTAGGGAATTTCATTAAAGAACCGCGATATGTAATATCTTGACCTTCCAAACCATTTCCGCGGGTATAAAGATGTTGATAATCACCATTTTCGTCATATTCAATCAACATTGACAAACCATCAAGTTTTGACATTTTGGTTAAAATGGTGTTTTCAGGAAAGATTTTCTTCAAATCACATTCCCCAATTCGGAACTTTTTCTGGCTTCCCATAATGACCGGAAGCTTTGCTTTGTTTTCCGTGGAAGTATCATCACCAACCTGATGCAGCAAAGAATTATTTGGATCCAATTCCTCAAGTTGCTTCAAAAGGTTATCATATTCATCGTCTTCGAGGTCGTAAGACCCTTTTGTGAAATAATCCTGATTTGCTTTTTTGATAATTGCTTCAAGATCTTTAACTTCCATTTTCATTCTCCATATGAAATTCCGTAATCATTGATTGTCATTGATTTTGGTTGAATGAATTTTCTTAAAAATTCTTTACCAACTTCAACCTTTTGAGGAATTGAAAAGAAAAGCGTTGTTTTTGTTAGGTTGAATTTACACAATTTTGAAACATTCTTTCCAAAAGATTTTAAATGCTCCAAAATTTCTTCATGCTCAAAATACAAAGCATTCCAACCATAACAAACATTACAATCTGTAAGGATTCTTACAATCTGGAATTTGTTCAGTAAGCCTTTGAGCTCATCTTTACCAGAAATTTCATAAATCGGAATTTCTTCCGTTTGTCTTGGATAAGATAACTGCATCAAGATTTTTGCTTCTGTTTTCATTATATTTTCCTTTTTCTATTCTATACTTTATTATAACAAGAAAGAGAAGGAAAATCAAGAGAAATCTCAACCTTGGAATATCTTTTCTTGACGGTGTTTTTCGACCATTTCTTCATAAATGAATTCTTCAGCAGGATTTTCCCTATATGATTTATTTGAAAGACATTTAAGAATCCAATCATTGGTGATTTCTTCAAACGAATCAACATAACCAAGTCTTTTTCTCAAACAAAGATAGTAAAAACCTTCATAGTTGAATTTGTTTTGAAAATGTTTTTCAAAAAATTCCTGCTCATTTTTGTAATCATTTTCAACCATCCACCATTTTGAAAACAAAGCAATCTTACCATCTTCAAAAAGTGTTCCATAAGAGGTAATTTGACAAACACCATTATCCAATTTCTTTTCAAATTGGATTCGAATTCCCATACTATCGGAATCTGCACTAAAATGATAATTACAATCTTTTGTTTCAACCGTTACCGTCATTCAAATTACCTTGTAAATCTTCAACAATCTTGACAGCTTCCTCAATTTGATTTTCATTCAATTTGCAGTTTGAAGGGTCTTGAAGCCACATTTTCAAAAAATCAATTTCATTGGAAAGGTTTGCCTTCATACAGGAAACGTCAACGTCATCAATCTTTTGTTGCTCAATATTCTTACCGGAGTCTAAACCTTTAACCTGCCATATATTGAAATCTTTTGTTCGCTTTTGGATTTCCAAGCTGTCAAGATGTTTGGGAACATAAAGCCGGTAACAATTTTCAGGTTTAAGGTAATCCAGATCTTCCAGCTTTTGAACAACTAAGTCAATGAGTTTAAAAGGAGTATCAATTGAAACCTTTTTGAGCTTTAATTCCTTACCATTACTCTTACAATCGAAAAAGTATTTATTAACCGGTTCACCAAACTTTGTTTGAACAACCGAACCTGGATATAAACGATCCTGCTGTCTATGAAGATGCCCTAACAACCAAACATGTTTATCATCAAGAACAGGACCATCGTTGAATTTTCTTCCATTATCACCAAGGTAACCTTTAACCTGAAAATGTCCAATGCAAATTGAATTTTCCTTTGTCAGTGGTTTGGTAAAAGGAAATGGAAGCATATCAAAAGGAACTCCATCTATTTCAATGGTTTCCGGTTGAATAAAGAATTTGACATTATCCATCAAACCAAGATCTTCAATAAAATATTTGCAAAGATTCAAGGAATTTTCCTGAGGATTTGCATAATCATGATTTCCGAGGATAATATAATAATTCAAACGCTTATCAAGCGTTTTGAGGAATGCTTTTTTGGATTCATCCTTTGGAAAAGGATTTTCAAAAATATCCCCACCAATCACAACATTTTCAACACCATTTTCCCTTGCATATTGCCAGATTTGCTTCAAGGTTGTTGAAATCAATGAAAGGTGATTTTCAGGAAAATAGGATTCAATTCCTTCGTAATGAATATCTCCAACAAATAAAAATCTTGCTACTGGCATTTTCAACCCTTCAAAAGAATTTTTGTTTGAATTGTTTTAACAGGTTTTGACGTTTGGTGTTTACAATATAATCATTATACGGACCATCTTCGTCTAAAGTAATTCCAATGTATTGTTTATATTTGAAATGAGGTTCATATTCAGAAAGATAACCACTTACATACAAATGATCACAACAACCTGCTTCCCAAGCATAAAAATTTTCACCGTTCCAAAGGCCACGAACCACTTTGAATTTGTTGATTAAACCTTTCAATTCTTCCCTACCGGAAACAAGATAAATTGGAAATTGAATTTTTAAATCAGGTTCTTCAACTTCAAAAATTTTCTTGGATAAAACTTTCATTCCTCTACTCATCAAACATTCTTCTGTAAACGGTGCCTATTTTATAAGCATTTTCGTTGGTTACGTCTTCTTTCAAAAGCTTGTATTTCTTAAAATCAAAAGCTTCTGCTTCTTCCTTGGTCTTAAATTCAATTTCACCAAACTGTCTACCATCCGGTAAAATTCGAGCTTCACAAATCATCATACCTTTATAGGAGATATTCGGTTCAAAATGATTCAAATCAAAAGAAATTCGTTTTGTTTCCAAACAGCCGTGACAATTTGAAATAAATTCCTTTATCTGATTTTCATCTTTCAAGAAATTGATCAACCATTTTGTCAATGGTTTCTTTTGACATTTAAACCTCTAAGGACAAAAGATGCAAAGTATGCTCAATATTTTCCTTAAATTGTTCCAAGGTTCCATCATTATGAATAAGGATATAATTCGGGGAAGCTCCAATCCATTTCCATTCGGAAGAATGAATTTTCATTAAAGCATCACTCATAGTTTTAATCTTACCTTGGTTGTATTCCAAAGCATCCTTATACCAAAAAGGGTTTTCGCCACGTTGAATTTCCAACAAATAGCCACCATATTTTTCAACCATACGGATTTCATCTTGATAACGTAAATCCGTAATTAGGTAATTTTTGTTGGGGTTATTTATAATTTCCTGCTCAACAATGGAAGCCCAAACATTTTCACAAACCAAGGTTTTCATTGAACTACCAAAATTTTGCAAAACCTTCCTTGGGGTAAATTCCGAGTTGGTTTTTTCGCTCCAAAAAGGATCCGGCTCCATACGCCAAGCTCTTGATTTTTCTGTTTTACCTTCGAGCATTTCCCTGTCCCAATTGAACAAAACAGCAACCATATCTTTCAATCTTGCTGCAAAGCTCAGATATTCAAAATGATACTCCGGTAAAATTTCTTTGATAAAATCGGCGCATGTATTTTTTCCACTACCCATTAAGCCGGAAATTCCTATGATCATATGTTATTCCTCATTTATGTCTTTAACTGCAAGCTTTTTGATAACCAGGTTCGGTTTGTTGATTTTTGATAAAGCTTTGGTTGCGCCTGCAAGAGTTTTCCAAGTTTTCAATTCCAAGGTAGGGCGACCACCTGCCCAGTTAGTCGCCCGATAAATACCTTGAGTCTTTTCATTGTAAATGACGAAAATATCTTCCATTCTCAACATTCCTTAATGATTGTTTTCAACTTAACGGTATATTGAGCTCCACCATAAATCTTTTTATATTTTTTAAGCTCTTCCTCAGCATACATCAGCTTTAAAGGTTTGGTTAATTCCTTTTCTTCTTCGTTTTCATGTTTAACCGTTACAACGTAAAATGTTACGTAATTTTTCATTTCTTAATTCCTCTATTCTTTGACCAAATCCCGATTGGAAATTCCATTTTTGAAAACGTAGGTTGATTTACCTTTACTGTTTTCAATCAAAACTGTCATTCCAACTTTTCTTTTCGACCTCGGCAATCTTTTGAAAACATCCTTGATTGAGGTGTAAATTGTTTTCAATTCAACTTTTGCAGATTTTGAATCCTTAACTTTCAAAACCTTTTTGGTTCCAGAAGCAGGCTCTGTTATTTTAGCTTTGAAAACCTTACCTTTCAACAAATCCTTCTTTTTGGTATCAACAACCTTTTTGGTTGATGCTTTCAAAACCTTTTTAACAGCAGGCTTTTTGGTCGAAGATTTTTTCTTTTCAGAAGCCTTCTTTTCTGCAATTTTCAAAACGTCCTTCTTATGGGTTTTGAACCAATCCTCGAAGGTTTCATTTTGCTTCAACTCACCAATTACATAATAGAAGCAACAACGACCTTTGGCATTGTTGTAATCTGAAGGAATTGAAACAACATCAGCCGGATTGATTTTCAAAATCATTGTATGCTCACCAGGATAAGAGCTTAAATAGGATTCATTACAAAAATGCAAACCGCTTGAGCAGGTTTCATGACGATTCGGATTAACATCCTTCCTCGGCATTGATACCGTCATTCCAATATGATTATCAAAGGTATGGGAATATTTATCGAGATAATCTTCTCCAACATTTTTGTAAGCCAAGAAGCAACCATCGTCCGTGATTGGTAAATTATTAGCTTCCAAAAACAGGAACAATTCATCAATGGAATCTTTTGAAGGATTTGCCAGCAAATTATCCATAAACAACAACATTGCTTTGGGGTCCTGCTTATTTTTAGCAGCTTCAAAAATCTTCTGTAATAAAGGATTGGCTTTGATTGACTTTCCTTTGAAGGTATAAATAACCTCACCATCAACGATTTTCAAATTCTTACCAAGGTAAGTCAAGAGAATTTTCTTGGTATCCAACAGCTTGACAATATCACCCCAACGAATCCTGGACCAGGTTAACATTTTTGAAACCTTATTAAACATTTCGTGATTTTTATCAACTAAGTAAGCCTTGTTGTTGATTGTCAATGAAATGCCGGTAGGCGTAACCAGGTAAAAATTCTTAGATTTTGAAGTCATAACTTTTCTCCCTTTTTGCTTCTATTAAACCAAAAGATCCAAACCATTCAAATTTCCGAGCTGTTCGTTGAGCTGAATTTGACCAAGTTTTTCCTTGATTTTATTTAACAAATAACCCTTGTTGATGTCGAAACATCGGACGTTTCCTTTACTGTTTGTAAACTCAATGTTATCTTGAAGTAAGTAATCAAGTGCCGTATCCAGAGGAAGTTTTTGAATTTCCTGTTGGAAATCAATTTTACTACGGCGACTAACAACCAATCTTGCTACCCTGTAAAAATGCTCCTCAATATGGTCAAGCTCATATCTTACCGAACCATAAGAATCACTTGATGTATTTTCAACCAATACGGAACCACCCAAAACAGGTCTTGTGGTTATCGGACCATCAAGGTATTGAAATAATTTGAGGTAGAAATTTGCACGAAGCTTTTTGTAGATTTCCTTTAGAACATCATCTCGTTTTTCTTCTTGAACATTCAAAGCTTTCATCATACCTACCATACCGGTTAAAAACAAACTGGTTTGTTCACCATTATGGTAGTATTTCATTGTTTTAATTGTCATATAACCGAAAATGTTGAAATTTACATAAAGGTAGGAATAATCTTTTCTTGAACGTGAACTGGTTGAAAACCAACGCCAAGTCAAACATTTTTCAAAGTTTTGGTTCGCTAATCTCAAAGTTTTGTGACAATATTTCAACCAAGGAGTTAAGAAAATGAAAACATCTTTGGAAAAATCTTTAAAAAGGATTTTCCAGTTCCAAAGAGATTTTCTGGTAACAAATCTTGAAATTGAATCCAAGAAATAGTAACAATTCCAGAAAAAATTTCTTATTTTACCGCAAAACCTCATAACCAACCTCCTCATCTTTGAAAATTTTATCAAAATATCTGAATTGTTCAACCAATTCCAATATCCGCATACCAAGCTGAGTTACAAAACGTTCATACTCAGCACCCAAACCATCACGAATTTCTTCATTATAACCGGTTTCATGAAGAGCCGCATGAGCCAATTCATGAAAAAGTGTTACTCTGGTTTGGTCGTTGCGAAGATTTTCTGAAACTACAATTGAATTGGTTCGATAAAAACATTTACCACGGTCACCGTCCAACTCATTATCTTGCTCCGGAACAGTTTTGAAAGTCCATTCAACGGAGTTCATTTTGAAATTTCCACTTAAATTCATTCTTTGTCCTCTTTTGATTTATTTTCTTCCTTTTCACCTAAGGTTGTTCCTAAAATTGTTGTCCTTGTTGCAACCAAGTCACATACTGGAATAGCATCACCATCTTTTGTTTCCAAGAAGAATGAGCAACCGTTAAGGGTATTTCATTCCGGTATAAATGAATTTTTCCATTGGTGAAATGTTTTTCAAGGAACCATAAATTCTCTTTGTTTTAAAAGAAGAATTTCAATTTTATTCCACATTGTCTCTACCTTTTATTTCTTCGAGTGCTTTTGAAATATCGTTGAAGCAATCCGTCAAAGCTGGCTCAACTTCATCCAAGGTATCAAAAACAATATTGTTGCTCGGAAAGATTTGTTTAAAATCTTCACTTTTTTGAAAAATTGCAACAGGAATCTTCGGAAGCTGATAATTTAAATACCAATTTACAAAACGCATGTCTTCTTTTGTTGCAATTCGTAAAGCATCATTGTGAATGAAATTTCCAATGTCGTAAAGCAGAACAATTTCATCATCTGCAAAGGATTTATTGAAAATTTCTTCACAAAATTCAAGGTAGGAAAATAGGGTTTTTCGATATAACTTTGGATTATCAACATTGTATTTTGGGAATTTATATATGAAAATCTTTTCATTATTGTACCCACTGGTTTTCAATTTACCTGCAAAATCTTCAATTTCCTTGTAGGAAAATCCATCAAAACCTAAAATTCTAGTAAATCTACTTTCATATCCGGGGATAAATTCCCTGGATACAAATTTCGTTATGATATCCTTTATCATCCTTCCAAAATTCCTTCATAGCAAGGCTTCAAATAAGTGCGAAGCAGGTTGTTCATTGTCGTCATTGGAACTTTACAATAAGCACAAACCTCTTTCATGAAACCTTTCGGATTTTCTTCAAGAATATCAAGCGGACTTGTCATATCCATACCTGTTTTGTCATTATACCAGGTAAGGAATTCATCATTTTCGTTGGAAATGATTTTCATAACCTCAACCATTGCAGCTTCATTATTGATATTTTTCAACTTGTAATTTTCAATAACAGACCTGCAACTGCTACGAATTGTAATTTCATTATATTCATCGCATGCATTTGAAATATTTAAGGTATCAAACAAATCGGAACTTTCACCATCATGTTCAATTGTTGCTGATGTCGTATTAACGAAGGAATTATAATTTCCATCTTCATCTTTGGAAACTGTAAAATGACTACGTTTTCCGGAGGTATTGTAATGAATGTAATTTATCAGGTAATTTGTTGTTGCTTTGACGCTCGCTTTATCTAAATCTTCACCACGCAGGAAGTGCAAGTGGTAACGAATTTTTTCAACCAAAACCATTTTAATATCCGCTACAATATCGCGCATATTTTCTTTTGAACGTTCTGATAAGAAGGAAGCTCTAGAATAAATGACGCCGGTTACGATTTTTTCAACCCGTTCATAACAGGCTTCAACTTCTTTCTGGAATTGTTTGTAATTCAAAGGAGCCGGCAAGGTTTTCATTTTTCTAAGAACGTCCTGAGGAACATTTTTCAAATAAGTGAAAATTTCCAGATCTTCCGGCTTACATTTAAAATCTTGTAAAGCTGCAATTGCTTTAACACCGGATAACCTGTTAATATGTAGGTAGTTTAAATACTGAATCCACATCATAAATTCCGGATTATCGGTTGTTACATTGAGCACATCTTTTTGCATTTGTTTAGGAATCAATGTCGTCATTGTAGGATAAAATTCACGACGTTTTACATTCGGATAAACCAACAAATTTACCATTGTTTGATAAACTTCGGGCAATTCATTTTCAGACGGATTGAATCCAATCTTGCTGAGCAGATTGTCGAATAAAGGTATATGTTTCATGATCTCTTCTCCATAGTCGTTAATGTCTTTGTGCAAAACCCCCGCTTTCCTTCAGGAGGTAAAAAGAATTTCCATTCTATTTCTTGAATATATTAGGAAATAGAAGGGAAATCAAGAAAAATCTTCACGATTTTTCAACTTTTTTCTGATAGGCAAGACAAACCATATTTGCTTTGCTTGTAGGAATAGTATAACCTACAACCTTACCACCAGCTGCTACAAAAGCCTTACGGCGCTTGCGTAAATTTTTAATTGCTTCATGAATTCCGGATTCGGTCGACCAACCTTCGTAAACTTCCTTGGAAGGAATCAAAAGACCGTCCGTAGCCCTACGTTTGGACATCATTTGTCCTTTCACCACCATTAAATAAGCGGCAAATTCAAGCTCCGGATGTTCCTTTTCAAAATCTTCACGCTCCTGCAAAAGGTCTTCATAAAATTTATCAAAATCTGATTTCCAAGAAATAAGATTGTTATAAAAAAGACCCATCTTTTAATTCAAGAGGGTTTAAACCGGTTACTTCAAAATCTTCATTGATTTCAATCTTACCAAACGAGTATTTTCTTTCCATTTTCATTCTCCCTTTTTGGAAATTATACTTTATTATTTTTAAAATAAGTCTTGTAAATCAAGAGATATTTTTGAAGTATTTTTCGCAAAGCTTTTTCAGCTCATTTCGTTTTAAGGAAAGAACCATTTTAATTGGATCCTTTTCTTCCAAACGGTCGAGAATTTCATTTCTAAAACCTAAAAATTGGTTCCAAACCTTATCAATATCCCATTCCCTTGCTTTTGGATATTTGAATCCATTAGATCCAATTTCATCTTCAAATTCAGCTTTAACCAAAAGCAGAGTTCGTTGAAAATCAGTTTTGTTTTCACAATGAATGTCAAAAAGGTATTTGATGAACATTTCTCGAGGAATTTTCTTTGCGTTTGGTTTCAAGGTTAATTCACCAAGCTTTCGTATATCGCTTGCCAAGGTTTCATACCAAGATTCATCCTTACCAAACCAAAGGATTACTTTGCACATATGACAAATAAATCCATCATCAAGATTTTCACCTTTACTCATTAGACGTTCAATGACTTTTTGACGTTCCATTGCCATTGAAATGATTTTCTGTAATCTTTTTGAAACCAACATTTTAATCTCCAATGTTTTTAAAGTATTTTTCGCAAAGCTTTTTGATTTCAGGTCGGCTCAAAAGTAAATAGGCTTTTCCTTCGTCCGGATTTGTCATTCTCTCCAAAAGATCCTTTTTGAATTTTTCAAAACAAGACCACAATTTATCCAGATTGTAATCTCTTGCTTTTGGATATTTGAATCCATCAGGTCCTACTTTGTTTTCAAATTCAAGTTTAACCAACTTCAAAAACTTTTCAAGCTGGTCTTTTGTTTCGCAACAAGGTTCAAAAAGAAATTGTTCAAAAATTTCCCTTGAAATTCTTTTTGCTTTTGGCTTTAAAGTGGTTGTTACAGCATAAACTCTACATATTCTGCTTATTGTTTTATACCACGATTCCTCAATTCCTAACCAAAGAATTACCTTGAAAATATGACAAAGTAAGCCGTCATCGACATTTGTCCCTTGATAATATAACTCCCTAACAACGATATTCCTATTGGTTGACATTCCAAGAACTGTTTGCATATCTAACATTTTAATCTCCTGATTATACTTTATTATAATAGAAATTCTCTTGTAAATCAAGAGAAAATTACAAATTTTCAGAATATTTTACCACTTTTTGATACAATTTTTTGATTTTTTCAGGTGGTAAATTACCAGGATCTTCATCGCCGTGGAAATCAACCTTCAAAAGATTGCTACAATTTTTCAAATCCGTTTCAATCTTTTGGAAAGCACTTTGCCCTGCTTCATCAGGGTCAAGAGCTAAAACAATCAACTTTGGATCAAGCATTTGAATTAAGGACGATTTTATATTTGACCAGTTTTTTGAACCTAAAATAGCAACAGCAGGAAAACCATATTGCGTGAAATTCAAAGCATCTCTTGGACCTTCAACAATTGCAAGAATATTATCCTTCTTTTTTATTCTTTCTTTTTGATAATCATAAAGAAACCAACTTTTCTTGACCCAAGAACCAGCGGTATTTCTATAACAGCTTTGACCTTTTGGTTTATTCATCAAGGCTTGAATTCCACCCTTTAATTCACCATTTTGATAACAAGGTAGGAAAAGGTTTTGATCTTTAACCTTTGCATTATAAAAAAGTCTTCCACCAACTGCGTTCAAAAGTTTTCCACTTATGTTACGCCATTGACGATCCGGATCCCAAGGAACCGACATAGCAAAATCAAAATCACAAGGAATATCTTCAAAAAGCTCTTCTTTTTCCTTGGAAGAAATTTTACGTATTGTAGAAGCCTCTTGCTCTCTTTTACTTTGTCCTTCGATTTTTTGCAAGCCGATTTCTTCAGCCAGTTTATTCCAATCCCCATGAGCACCACAACCATAGCAATAAAAGAATCCAGCTGGATATTTTCCTTTGATAAGATTGACTCTGCAGGATGCTGTTCTTTCCTGACCACCACTATGAAACGGACATTTTAACCAAACGCTATCACCACGAACAATCGGGTCATAACGTTCAGCATTATGTAAAAGTTCCTCGGCAAAGTCAAACATCTAAAGAATCTCTAACCTCCATCAAAATTTTACCAAGGTTATTTTCACCTTTACCTTCACAAATTCCCCAAAAAGTATCGCCCCAAGTATTTTCTTCAGAAATTGGACCTTTGATTTGCTTGAGTCTTTTCAAAAGTTCTGGATTTTGTGTAAACTTTAAAATAACAACTTTTCTCATTACATCAATTTTTATTTGTTCCCAATCTTCACGAAGTTCAATTTTTCTACCTTTTTTCTTAGCTTTTCCACCATTCCAATTACAAAAATTCGGAATGAGGGATTTGTCCTTGCATTTTGAAGCTTGATAAAGACTTTCCGAACAAGAAAAGGTTAAACCTTTGTAAGTTATCTTACAAGGAAACATATTTGATAAAAATGCAAAATCGTCTTTAAAGAACACGGAAAGGCTCCACTTTCAAACTTGAAACTTTTTCATAAACCTTTTCCCAATCCCCATCAAAACCGGCACGATCATCAATGTAATAATCAGCATAGATTTTTTTGCTTGTTTCAAAAGGGAGGTAGGAAACATTTTCATTAACAGCCTTGAAAGAAATTCCTTCAAATTTTAAATAAGAAACAATTCGTTCAAGGTCTTTTCCAAACCGGCAAGTCCATAAAATCAAATCACAAAATTTTTGGAGTTTCAACAAACAAGCTTTTGCATCAGGTTTAGTTTTTCCATAATCCGGAAAACTAAAATCAACCAATGTTCCATCAAAATCAATAGCTATAATGGGTCTTCTATTCATTTTCACACCTTTTTACTAAAAAAGAAGTAGGAATTTCTTCCTACTTCTTAACAACATTTAAGATTTTTAGTGGTTTTCTTTTAACCAGTTATAAAAATCTTTAATTGTTTCTTCTTCCTTTTCACCACGACCATAAGTCCCAGCTTCAATCTGTGGCATAATCTCCTTACCAATGTAGTTGAAGAGTTTTGTTTTTGCTTCCGGCTCAAAATCCCTAAAACCACATTCAAAGCAAGCGGTTGCTTTACGGAAACAAGGTTTACAAGCATAGCAAACATGACCTTCTTCATCAGGTTCATAACAACTGAAGGATTCATTCCAAACCTGTTCAACCGTTCCACCTTGTTCTTGGAACATTTTGATTAAATCCGTTTTGGTTTTATCCTTATATTCTACGGAAACCTTTATCTTTTTAGCAATTGGATTCCACCATTGTGCTTGATAAAGATAGGTTAATAGGCCGCTTGCTTTTTCTGCAAAGGTTGGAGCTTTGTCGAGCACGCGATCGCCAGCTGTACTGCCCAAAAGGATAGTAGCACCTTCTTCATCGGCATAATTGATAACCGCCAACATAACCAAGAACAAATTCCGCAAAGGAATAATCTTATCGGGACGCTCATATTTTGATAAATCAAAATCCAAAATGTTGCAATTTTCCGGTAAATGATCAATTTCCTGCTTATTATAACGACCTTTTAAGTCAACATAAACAAGAACATCCGGTTTCCAGAGTTTGTTCATTAACCAAGAATCCATTCCACCACTATACAGTAAAATTCTCTTCATTTTTAATCCTCTTTTTGTTGTATTTCTTCAAGAAAACATTAACAGTTTTTCATCAAATCAGCTAACAAACCAAGATTTTTTGGTTTATCTTCTTCCTTTTTCCTTTTTTTGCAATTAAGAAGATTCTCAGGAAATTCATAAAAATTCTCACGCTTTATCCAAACCAAAGGCTGTTTGACTTTGTTGCAGATTTTATTGAAATTGTTCCAAGATACATTCCCATTTCTTAAAACAAGACCAAACTTGGAAAAATTCTTATCCAAAAATTCAGCATTTTTCTTGAGGATTTCCCTTCTGTGATTTTCGTCAGTTGCCAAAGTGGAATCCTCAGCAGGAGTTTTCATAATTAAATCCTTGCAGGTTACCACAGCATATTTTCTTGAAACCAATTCAGCATCAAAAACCATATCCTCACAACCAACAGCATTGGTTACGTTATTATCATAATAAACCTCAACTCCATAATGCTTCTTCAAATTTTTCAAGAAGCAAAAGGCATTTGATTTACAGGAAAGTGGGATGAAGCAATAATTCCGTTCATTTTCATATTTATGATCCAACATACTTTCCTTGAATGGCATATATCTTGGATTTATCGACGTTATCAAATCAAACTCAAGAAATTTCTTTGTGTTTTTATGGATTTCTTTACACAAATCCAAAGAGCCATAATAATCAAAAACAATTGTATCATCGTCCGCAAGTAAGAAAAAATCTTCATCTGTTTTATAGAAAACCTTAAGCAGCTCATTTCTTGCACCAGGCAAAGAAATTCCATGATCAAATTTAATATATTCAATATCTGGAAGGTAATCGTCCTCATCATATTGCTGGGAGCAACAAACAATTTTTACATCAGGAAAATTTTCTTTGAAGAAATCATATTGTCTTTTAATATGAATTTTCCTTTTTTCACGCAATTCCTTATCCTTTGGAAGATAAGAGCTAATTCCAATTATCATTTTTTACCTCTTACAAATATGGACGAACAACTTCGTCAACAACGGCAAGATTATCATACCAACTGCTTACATAAAGGTCTTCCAATTTTCTAACACGAGATAAAGCAACATAAACCAACCCGTGCGTATGCATCCAACCAATGGATTCAATATCAACCCAGATTTTTGGAATTGTCATTCCTTGACATTTATGAGCAGTCATAGCATAACCAACTTTTATTGGAAATCCTTCATATGTATACATAAGACGACCTTGAACATCAACAGTTTCCGCAGTTTTTCTAGAAATGGTTACAGGTGAATTGGTTCTATCTAAAAGAACGGTTAGTTCAACTACTTCACCGTCACAGGCTCTTGCACCAATTAGATATCCGGTATCGCCGTTACAATATTCACAATTATCGGTGCTACTACTATTTTTGGTTATTAAAACTTTACAACCAGATGCAAATTTTGTTTCATTGGCAAAAGGTGTATTTGCCATAATTGCATCATAATTCTTATCGGTAATTCGAACGGTTCCACCTTTTATTTTTGAGTTCAAGATAAAACCTTTGCCACGTTTTCCTTGAGATCGTTGATAAGCTAGAAGCTCTTCAATCTTACTGGCATTATATTTGTCAGCCAAGCGGTTTGTTCCGAAAATAACCAAGCAGCTATCATCCTTTGGAATTGTTGGACGAACTCTTGAGGAAAACATTTGATTTACTTGGTCGTCTTGTTTACCAACCCGTAATTTATCCAAACATTCCAAAAATTCACCACCGTTTTGACGCCAACATTCAGTCAATTTGATGAATTCAAACTCATCAGGATCAACTGGGAAAAACCAATTATCCTTAACAGGTGCGGCTTGACCCCAATCACCAACAAAAACCAAACGTTTTCCAAAGGTTGCAGCAATTTTTCTAATTGGATGAAACATAATCTTTCCAATCATCGATGCTTCATCAATAATAATTACATCCCCGCAATGGCGCATATTTGATCTGAGAAAGATATCGCTCCAGATATTTCCATTGGTCCTATCAATACAAAACAATCTATCAACCGTGGTGCCATCAATTAAAACTGAGGCTTTTCCTGTTGTGCTACAAACAGCCCACTTTGGGTTGAAATATCTCAAAAATTTGATAATGGTTGACTTACCTGCTCCTGCTTTTCCGGTTAAAATTACATCTTTTTTTGTTTTCATAATCAACGCAATAGCATTTTTCTGTTCTTGAGATAAGGTAATTCCAGCCAATTCCTCAGTTAAGGATTTAGGTTCTTCCTTTTGAGCTTTTCTCTGAAGCTCAGCAACAATTTCATTGGATTCCTCATTTAAGGAATTGATGGTAATTTCATCATCCTTGGAAATGGTTTTGATTTTTGATGAAAGAAATTCCCGTTCCGCAACAATTTCAGGATCCTCTTTTACCGGTTTAAAATTTGAGTTATCAGGATTTGTTTTCAAAACCTGTTCAAGTTTTTGTTGGCAAGCATATACAGGATCTTTTTTACATCTTTCTTCCTCTTCTTGAATAAAAGGTTCACTTACCCAATCAACATTTTCTTGATTTTCAGGTTTTTCTTCAACTTTTTGTTGAGGTTCCTGCTCCGATTTTTCTTTTACAATAGGTTCCTTTTTAGAATATTGTGGAGGTTCATCATCGTCATCCCAATCAGCTCCCCAATCATCGTCATCATAATCATCGATAACCTGCTTAGGCTCATTATATGGAATATCGGTAAAAGTAGGTTTTGCTACAATTTCAAGCTCTTCAAGCTCCGGTTTGTATTTTGTTTTTCCGAGGAAAATTCCACCAAGAAATTCCTTTTCAATATCTTCCGGTTGAAAGAATTGAATGGTTTCTTCGGCTTTTTCAACCTCTTTTGGTTCCTCAATAATTTCCTGAATTTCTAAAGAAATTGGGTCTTTTTCAAAAGGAAACACCAACCAGGTATCTGGAACAATAACTTGGAAAAAGGATAACCAGGAAAGATTTCTTCTGTTTGATTTGTTTTTATAGTAAATAGTTGCTTTTAAAGCTTTTTTAAACTTTTTACCAATGTAAGCTATTGTATTTCCGGAGTCAAAAAGGTCGTCAATAAAAAGAATACTTGGATCATTCCATTTTTCATTGAAAATATCACTAATTACCTCAATTTGACCACATTTGTTATCATCAGCGTAGCTTTTTAAGCAAATTGTATCAATATTTTTAATATTTAGATATTGAGCCAACATTAACGCTGGATACATTCCACCACGTGTTATTGCAACAATTTTGGTAATTTTTGGTTCCAGTTTTGAAACACGTTCCGCAAGATTTTTGCAATCCTCTTCCATTTGTTGGTAAGAAATGTAGAGTTTTTCAACCATTTTGTTCTTATCTCCAGAAAGTCAATAACTAAGCGGTTGCTAAAAGATTTTGAACCTCAATGCAACATTTTCCAGCTTCAGCCAGAAAACAATCCTGCAAATTAAAGGCCGCAATCAATGATTTCTCTTTTACTTTAACAAGGAGTTCCGTAATCTGTGCAATGATATAAGGAATTACAACATCAACCTTTTTACCTTTTTTCTGGATTTTATCCTGAATAACTTCAACGGATTGAAAATCGGTTGTAAATCCGATTCCACTTTTAATTAGCTCCTGCTTACTTAAATTATTTGGATTGATCAAAATTTTAACCCAACGTTGGTGCATATTTTGAGCCAAGCTTAGAAAACGATCCATATCGGTTGCTTTCAAAAGCTCCTGATAAGCTACTCTCAAATTGCCCATATATAAACAAACCAGAAAACGACCTACATTGTTATATTCGTCAAATTTGACAACTTCCTTGAGTAAATCATTCAATTCTTCATCACTCAGGTTTTTGTTTGCTTTCAATTGGTCAAAAAGTCCTTGCAAAACAACCAAAGCTTCACGTAATTGGGAATTACAACCTTCCGCAACCCTTTGAAGAATTTCGTCCTTAACCGAAAAACCTTCACCATCACAAACTCTTTTCAAAAGCTGAATAATCTGCTCAATGGTATAAGGCTTTAATTCAACTTTTTGACAACGATTTCTAATGGTTGGTAATAAAGCACCGGGCTCATTTGTGCAAAGAATGAAAACAACATGAGCAGGTGGTTCCTCAATTTCCTTCAATAAGGCACTTGCTGATGTTTTTGTCAATCTATGAACTTCATCAAGAATATAAATGGATTTATGGTCTTTATTCCTTGGCATAAATTTCAACTTTGAAACCAAGTCACGAATATCTTCAGCTGTTCCATTGGTTCCAATGTTATATTCATAAACATCATTGGCAATACTAATATCATGAATTTTATTGATATGACGTGCAAGAACTCTTGCCAAGGTAGTTTTTCCACACCCGGTTTCACCGGTAAATAAAACAGCCTTTGGAACCTTACCACTTGACTTGATAGATTTCAGCATATTTTTGAATGCTTCCTGACCAATTACGTCCTTTGCTAAAACCGGACGATATTTTGTAGCAAGCGATTCTGTTACCATTTCAACCATTTTTAGTTTTCCCCAAATTCCAAACCTTGAATAATTTTTTCCAATGCATTTTTAACCAGATTAGGATCTTTACGCATTTTATCCAAAATATCCATTTTTTCTTTAACAACCGACGAAAGAAGACATTCATCCAAAAGCTCATTCAGCTGATCCAATTTCTCTTGAATTTTCATAAGATAATCAGATTTACCATTTTTAAACTTTGATAGGTAGGTTGAAATATTAAACTTCAACTTTGAAAATGGAGATTCATATTTCTGATCTTTTTCCTTAAAATCAGATTGGTTTAGCTCAAGATCTTCCTTAATCAAATTGCCTATGAAATTAGCTTCGTTCAAGAAAATGGTTTGGTGAGGAGCTTCAATAAGGAAAACCTCTTTTTCCGAACCTGGAATCAAATCCTTCTGGCAATAAACGCCATATTTCAAACTTGCCTTTTTAACCAAAGATAAACCTTGATTTTCATAAATGACTTTTATCGATGGTTTAATTTCATATTTCAGATAAAAGTCATAATCTTTGAAACAAATAATGTTTCCAAAGTTCAAGTATTTCATAAGCTTCTCCTACATTTGAATTTCGGAATTTACATCAAGGTTTTTGCGATAAACAATACCAACATCCGTTGATAAAATCAATCCGCAAACTGAAACTGCATTTTCAAGAGCGCACCTTAAAACCTTAACTGGGTCAATCAAATTATCCGTGAAGCAACGGTTAACCAAATCATAAGCCCGCAGTTTACCACTTTCTTCGCATGTTTCAAGAACTTGATTTAAGGTTGGATCTGCTGCATTTTCAAAAATCTGCTGAATTGGAGCTTTGCAGGCGCACAAAACAGTTTTGTAACCAAGTGCAAAATCAAACTTTGGGTCAAGATTATCTTCAGGGCTTTCAATAGGAATAGTAATATCTAAAACCTTATGTAAGGTAATTCCACCACCTGGAACAATTCCTTCCTGCAAAGCCGACCTTACTGCACCAACAGCATCCTCAAATCTATCATAAGCTTCCTTGCTTTCCAATTCCGTTGTCCCACCAACATGAATGATTGCAATTCCGCTTGTAAGATTTGCAATTCGTCTTTCGGCTTCCGCAACATCAAATTCCATATTTTTATCAATGGAATGTTGAATCATTTCAATTTGTTCTTTGATTTTATCATCATTACCATAACCAAAGGTTAAGGTTGTGGTAAATTGATTTGAAACCAAACTTTTCAATTTACCAGTTTGATCAACACTTGCATATTCACCAGGTCTTGATGGAGCTGTTCCGGTTTCTTTTGATAAAACAACGCCATTGGTTAAAACAGCAAGATCCTGAATGAATAAGGAACGACGGGATCCATAACCGGGACATTCAACCGCATAAATTGGCAAATTGTTTTTGTTCTTATTTTGAGTAATTCCATCTAAAGAATCTCCACCAAAACCTTGAGCCATAATAACCAGAGGTTCTTTGGTTGCTTTGAAATATTCCGTTATGGTTGGAATTAGATAATCAAAATCAGGAATTTCAAAATCAAACAAGAAAATGTTGCAATCTTCAAGATTCAACTCCATTTTCCTTGTATTATTAACCAGATAAGGGCTTGGAAGTCCTTTATCATACTGGAAACCTTTAGCAATATCGACAAAGGATTTATTATAGCAATTTGAATTATCCAGATTGATAATTACATCTTTATTGATTCCAAGCTTTTCATAACATTCCTGAATCAATCCGGCAATTTCTTTATCCTGATTGGAAGAAATCAAGGCCACGTTATAAATATCTTCAATGGTTTCAATATCTTTTTTGTAAGAAAGTTTGATATTTTCAATTACATCATGAGCCGCGGCTTCCATACCTTCCTTGAATTTATGGACATTTCGGATTTCCAAGGTATCAGCTATTGTAAGAATTGATTGAGCCAAAACCGTTGAGGTTGTTGTTCCATCACCAGCATCTTTTGCTGATTTCAACGAAACCTTTTTCAAAAGCTGAGCACCAAGGTTTTCATACTTATCTTCCAAAAAGATTTCCTTGGCTACGGAAACACCATCTTTTGTGATTCTGGAATCACCATATTTGTTCAATTCCAAAATCACATTACGACCCATTGGCCCCAATGTAGATTTAACTGCATTAGCAACCTTATTTGCACCATTGATTAACTTGGCACGAATTTCTTTTCCGGATAAAATATCCTTGGTTAAATTTATATCCTGCATCTTCAATCCTTAAAAGTAAATTGCATCCATATTCACAAGATAAACATCTTCATTGGTTTTTCTTGCTTCTTCACCAAACAGTTTGTGATATTCTTTGGTAAAAGGAATTAAGCTATGTTCCTCGACCACCACCTTAACACCTTCCTGATACCGGAAAACGCAAGCAATGATGTTTGGATCGGAAAGTTTGATATCAGAAGTTGAAACATTCCACAAAGGATTTTCAACAATTTCAACAACTATCCGGTTGTTTGTTGAACGAACAACCGCTTTTTCTTCATCATTTATTTTCTTCACAATAAAATTGTAATTCATTTTAAACTCCCATTTTAGAACCCCAAACATCAACATGAATTCTTGGGCAATAAACAAAACCATTTTCAATACAAATCTGAGCGGTTTTCTGTTTCAGTTCCTGAGAATGTTCCCAAGCACCAACCGGCATCAATAGTGTATTTTCCGTGAGTAATTCCTTGAAATATTCATAATCCCCATTTCTTCCTTCCAAAATTCTATCACGAATTTCAAAAATCTTGTTCAAAGCTCGAGGATCTTCATTAACCACATATTTGAATTGGCAATCAATGTTGAAATGTGTTTTGAGGATTTCAAGATATTCCTTCAAAACATCAATCTGAATTGACTTTGATTCATCAACACCGGCAACGCAATTCAACTTAGGTGAAATTGAAAACAACATTTCAATAGTTGAATTTTCAAGGTAATCAATAAATTCCGGCTTAGGACCAATCATGCCATTTGTTTCAATGGTAAAATATTTTGAACCTTCCTGAGCACATTTTTTGATAAATTCAATCAAAAAATCCTGCCATATCATTGGTTCACCACCGGTTATAATAATTTCTTTCCGTAAATGTCTTGGAGATTTTCCTATGGTATCATTATATAAATCTTCAACATTATCATAGTGCCTACAATATTTTTTAAAAGGTTCATGCCAAGAATTAGGACTATCACAACCAAACTCAGGCGCCTTTTCCATAGATAAAACAGGCTTTTTCCAAGTGGAAGGATCTGCCGGATCCTTTTGACCAAAACCAGGGCAACCAGGTAAGGTGCAACCAAAGAAACGAATGAAGGTGCAAGGACGATTTGAACGTTTTCCTTCTCCTTGAATTGAAGTAAAATTGCTTACAACATGCGGGATTTTCATACCCATTTTCAATCTCCTAAAAGGTTAATCTTGATTTTGTTTAACAAGGAATCCGAAAGTTTTTCGCCACAAAACGAATCTGGAATTTCAGCTGGTGGTATGTTGTAACCACTTAGATATAAATAGTTTTGTCGCTTCATTTCTTGCACAATCTTTTCAGCAATCAATGAATCATTCTTGAAATTGAATTCGTTCCGGATTTCTCTAGACATTCAAGATCTTCTTTCTTAAAATAAGCCATAGAATATAATGCACATTTATAGATATTTTCAAACAATGCAACATCATAAGCATCACCGGTAACCTTTGGGTTATCTGCATCCTCTTCAAAAGTTAACTTGCGATCAGGACCAATTAGCTCCTGAAATACCTTATATGAATAATCAATTGCTTTGTCTTGAACTTCTGTTCTAGAATCGTTTACCATCACACATCTCCATCTTTGATTTTATACTTTACTATAATGTTTCGTTTTAGTAAAATCAAGTATTTCCTTCTTTTTAATTTTAACAAAGGATTTTTGAGGGTTCTAAGATGGTAGCAGCAGTTATCGGAAAAAATTATACAACTTCGGCAACCTTTATGAATGAGGATAAAACACCATTCGAAGTAACAATGCCGGTATTCTTCAAAGTTTATGCTTTTGATAACACCTTCATTGTTGAAGGATTGGCAAACCAAGATTTGAAAAATCCAAGTATTTGGTATGCAAGCTTTTCAATTCCAGAAGGTGCTCCTGTTCCGGATGATGTAAATAACCAGCAATATAGAATTGATTGGTTTGCTCAAGGTGAAAATGAACGCTTGCAGGCAAGTCAACAAATTCAGGTTATTTCAGAAGCTGAACCAATTCCTTATGATTCAACTGTTTTAGCCCTTTTAGGTCAACCGATTGTTGATAATTTGATTACTCCGGCACCTCTTGCCAACTATTCAATCAACATTCAAGACTTAAATGGAAAATCATATTTTACCAAAACGGTAAGAAATCCAAAGTTTGTTTTGAGGAACAATAACTATATAACCAGAGTAACAACCGAAACAAAAGTTCACGGTATTACAGATGTTTGTATGGGTTTTGCACCATTCCAAGCTGTTTATACCTTGGAATTTGAAGAGGGTCAGATTGAAAATGAAATCCATATGATTTATACAGTAAATAATCTGGCTATGGTTTTGATAAACAATATGCGCCGATATCTGGATAGAGCAAGGAATTGGGATATTGATGAATATCTACGGTTAACTGAAGAGGATTATATTCATTTCTTGACCGTTGGATTACAAAGAATCAATATGGCACCTCCAAATATAACCAGCTATACAATGTGTAATTTTCCTCAGGCTTTCCTTTATGTTTGGGAAAAATGTGCTGAGGTTGAGCTTCTTAATGCTATGTTTTTAGCGGAAGGTATGCGTGGTTTTGAATTTACAGGTGCTTCAGTTACCTTAAATGTCAATTCCCGTAAGGAAGCAATTCAAACCAAAATGGATGAAATCAATGGTTGGTTGGATAATAATTTGAAAGCAACCAAAGAGCTAATGATTCGAAGCAGTAATTCAGCCGGTAATTTGGGAATTTCGATAAGTTCGACTTCGAATGCGACCTACCCACTTAGATATCCTGGTGTTTTAAGAGGACTTTTAAGAAGATACTAACTTCTTTAAAATAACTCACTTATCTAAACAATTATAAATTTTATATAAATTTACAAAAGATTTAGATGACTTGAGTCTAAAAACTTCAGAATCA
>JABLTK010010404.1_pt1 | contig 36046 bp, 34 predicted proteins | sample 7160131 | NCBI WGS metagenome assembly JABLTK01 (sample SAMN14651221, study PRJNA627086) | human gut metagenome | isolation source: feces | host: Homo sapiens
AAAAATTATGAAAACAAATGTAATGAGAATACTAGATCAAAAGAAAATAGATTATAAAATTCATACTTATGAAAATGCAATAAGTGGTATAGAAGTAGCAGATACTTTAAATGAAGATTATGATAAAGTATTTAAAACATTAGTAACTGTATCAAATAATAAAAAAAATTATGTATTCTTGGTTCCGGTTGATAAAGAATTAGATTTAAAAAAAGCAGCAAAATCAGTTAATGAAAAAAGTATAGAAATGTTAAAATCGGCTAATTTGTTATCTTTAACTGGATATATACATGGCGGATGTTCACCAATAGGTATGAAAAAACAATTTAAAACAATAATAGATATTTCTTCTTCAAATAAAGATAAAATATTTATAAGTGGTGGCAAAATAGGTTATCAAATAGAAATAGAATTAAACGATTTAAGAAAAGTAATAGATTTTGAATTACAAGATATAACAAAAGAAGATTAAATGTTATTATGTATTTTTATATAAAAAAGATAATTCATACAATATCAGTAGGAAATATCTTTTTTTACTTTACAATTTAATATAAATAGTTATATACTAAGTATGATAATTTTAGTTATCGAAAGGAGTATTATGATTGAATTAGTTGATATTTATTTTGAAAGAGATAATAAAATAATATTAAATAATATAAATTTAAAGTTAGAAAAGAATAAGTTTTATTCACTAACTGGACCTAATGGTAGTGGTAAAAGTACACTTGCAAAAGTCATAATGGGCTTAACTATACCAGATAAAGGTAAGATACTTTATAATGGAGAAGACATTACTAATAAAAGTATTGATGAAAGAGCTAAACTTGGTATAGGATTTGCATTTCAAACACCAGTATGTTTTAAGGGAATTACTGTTTATGACTTATTAAGTGTAGCATCTAATAAAAATATTACTAAAAAAGAAGCCTGTGATATTTTAAGTAGAGTTGGTTTATGTGCATTAGAATATATTGATAGAGAAGTTAATAAATCATTATCAGGTGGTGAGCTTAAAAGAATAGAAATAGCAACAGTAATCGCAAGAAATCCAAAGTTTGCTATATTTGATGAACCAGAAGCTGGAATAGATTTATGGAGTTTCAATAATTTAAATAAAGTGTTTAAAAATATTCAAGAGAATAATGATGCGACTACTCTTGTAATATCACATCAAGAAAAAATACTTGATATATCTGATGAAATTATTCTTATGGAAAATGGTAAGATTAAAAAAGTTGGTTCTAAAAAAGAAGTTATGGACGGACTTAATAGTAAACAATGTTGTAAAGTAGGTGATATGAATGAATAAGACAGAGCTTGAACTATTATCTACAATAGGAGCAGGAAATTATTTAAATGCTACTGCATATAACATTAGAAAAGATGGAAAAGGTATTGAAAGAAAAATAAACGAATATGTAAATATTGAAAGTAAAGAAGAAGGAAAAGGTATTAACATATATGTAAAAGAAAATACACCTTTTGCAATAGTTGATATTCCAGTGTTAATAACTGAAAGTGGTCTTACTGATGTAGTATATAACGATTTCTTCATTGGAAAGAATGCAACTGTTACAATAGTTGCTGGATGTGGAATTAATAATCCTCATCATAAAGATTCAAGACACGATGGTATACATAGATTCTTTATAGAAGATAATGCTTCTGTTACATATATAGAAAAACATTATGGAGAAGGAGTTGGAAGTGGTAAAAGAATACTTAATCCAACAACAGAAGTAACATTACATGACAATGCATTTATGACTATGGAAACAAGTCAAATAAAAGGTGTTGATGATACACATAGAGTAACAAAAGCAACTTTATCAGCAGGTTCAACATTAATAATAAATGAAAAGATATTTACATCTAATAGTCAAAAAGCAACTACTTCATTTGATATAGAATTTAATGGTGATAATTCTAGTTCACATGTAATATCAAGAAGTGTAGCTGAAATGGATTCATATCAAGAATTTAATTCAAATATGACAGGAAATAGTTTATGTTATGGTCATGTTGAATGTGATGCTATTATAAAAGATAATGGTACAGTTAAGTCAATACCACAAATATATGCTAAGAATGTAGATGCATCACTTGTACACGAAGCCACAATTGGAAAAATAGCTGGTGAACAATTTATTAAATTAATGTCACTAGGACTTTCTGCAAGTGAAGCAGAACAAACAATAATAAAAGGGTTTTTGAAATAGTCTAACATTGTTAGACTTTTTATTTAAGTATAAAAAATATTTAAAAAGTCACTTACTAGTCACTTTACTTTTCATATACTTATATTGTAAATTAAGAAAGGGAAGAAAATATGGAAATATTAAAAGTAGAAAATTTAACAAAAATATATGGTAAAGATAATAATAAAGTAGTAGCACTTGATAATGTATCATTTACTGTAGAAAAAGGTGAATTCGTAGCAATAGTTGGTGCCTCTGGTAGTGGTAAAAGTACGCTTTTACATCTACTTGGTGGAGTAGACACCCCTACAAGTGGCAAAGTTTTTATAGATGGACAAGAGATCTATAAATTAAATAGTGACAAACTTGCTATATTCAGAAGAAGAGAAGTAGGACTTATTTATCAATTTTATAACTTAATACCAATTTTAACAGTAGAAGAAAATATAACACTTCCACTAGAACTTGATAATAGAAAAGTTGATAAATTTGAACTAAACGAATTAATTAAACTATTAGGACTAGAAAGAAGACGTAATCATTTACCTAATGAGTTATCAGGTGGACAACAACAAAGAACTTCAATTGGAAGAGCAATAATAACTAAACCAGCAATAATACTTGCTGATGAACCAACAGGAAATTTAGATTCAAAAGCTAGTGAAGAAGTAGTAACATTATTAAAGAAAATGAATAAAGACTATAAGCAAACAATAATAATGATTACACATAACCTTGAAATTGCATCCTATGCTGATAGAATTATTACTATAGAAGATGGAAAAATAGTTAAGGAGAAATAATTATGGATATCCTTAATAAATTAACAATTAAAAATTTAAAACTAAATAAAAAAAGAACAATAGTAACAATTATAGGAATAATTTTATCAGTAGCACTTATATGTGCAGTAGCAAGTATGGTATCTAGTTTTAGAGAAAGTTTAATTAGATTTGAAATTAATAGAGATGGAAACTTTCATTATGAATTTAGTAATGTAGATAGTAAAACATTAAAAGAAATTAAAAATAATAGAAACTTTGAAAAAATATATATAAGTAAAAATGTTGGCTATTTAAAACTTGATAATAGTAAGAATGAAGATAAACCTTATGCATATTTAATAGCTATGAATAAAATAACTATGTCTAATGTGTCACTTAACTTAATTGAAGGAAGATTTCCATCTAATGATAAAGAAATAGTTATACCAAGACATTTAAAAACAAATGGTAGAGTTGATTATAAAGTTGGAGATACTATAACACTATATTTAGGTGATAGAGTTAGTGATGGATATACTCTTAATCAAAATAATCCATATCATAAAGATGAAGAAACATTTGATATAAAAGATACCAAGACATTTAAAATAGTTGGTATTATAGAAAGACCAAGTACAATAATAGAAAATTATTCAGCACCAGGATATACATTCATAACATATTTAAATGATAATAATTATAGTGGTGAATACAATGTATACTTAAGATATACTAAAGAAGCATTAAAAAATAGATATGAAATAACAGCTAAACTATTAAATGTAGATCCTATAAAATATAAAAAATATATGACTGATTTAGATTCACTTAAAGACAGTGAAATAGATGAAATTGAAGAAAAGATAGTAAAAACACCACATATCATGAATGGATATTTAATTTCACTTGAAACAATGAGTCTTAAAAATAGTACTATGAAAGTACTTTATATTTTATCAACTATTGTAATTATAATAATAATTGTTTCATCTGTATTTTGTATTAAAAATAGTTTTGATATATCTATAGCAGAAAAGACTAAACAATATGGTATGTTTAGAAGTATAGGAGCAACATCAAAACAAATAAAGAAGAATGTTTTATATGAAGCATTTATACTTGGAATAATTGGTATACCTCTTGGTATATTATGTGGATTACTTGCTTCATGGATACTTATTAAAGTATGTAATTATTATTTATACGGTACTTTAAATGGAATAACATTAGTATTTAATACAAGTCTTATATCAATATTAATATCAATATTACTTGGAAGTATAACAATATATTTTTCAGCATTAAAGAGTGCTAGAAGAGCATCTAAATTATCTCCAATGGTAGCTATAAGAAATAGCGAAGATATTAAAATAAAATCTAAAAAGTTAAGAACTCCTAAGTATATAAAATCATTATTTGGAGTAGGTGGAGTTATATCATATAAGAATTTAAAAAGAAATAAAAAGAAATATAGAACAACAGTTATATCAATAGTAATATCAGTTTCAGTATTTATTGGACTTTATTATTTCATGAATATGGCATTTAGTATACTAGATTTAGAAGTGGGTTCGTCTGATGCTAATATACAACTTATAATAGGTGATAATAGTAAAGATAAAGAAAACAACTTAAATAAAATAGAACAAATATTTAATCTTGATAATATAGAAAGAATAAGTTTTCAAAAAAGACTATTAGGTGAAATTATAGATAAAACACTTTACACAAAAGAATTTAATAAACTTATTGGTACTAATGGTACAAAGATATCAATATTTGCAATAGGTGATTCTGAATATAGAACTTATGTTAAATCACTAGGATTAAATTATAGTGATGTTAAAAATACAGGTATTCTTATCAATAATTCATTTGCTTATGATGAAGATAGTAAAAAGGATGTAGAAATATCGGTACTAAATATTAAAAAGAATGATAAAGTTGATATAAAAATAAATAATATAACTCATCAAATAAAAATATCTGAAGTTACTAAAGAAAGACCATTTGGATTTAGTAATACTTATAGTTCAGGATTTATAATAGTAAGTGATGAATATTTAAAAGAACTTGATAGTAATTTTAATTATGGTTGGATATTGATAAGAAGTAATAATGCTGATTTGTTACAAAGCAATATTGAAAAGATATTAGGAGATATAGATTATAATTTAGATAATACTGATAAAAATTATAGAATTGTTAAAGGAGTTTATACTTTAGTAGCAATATTCTTATATGGATTTATTACAGTAATTACTTTAATTGGTATTACAAATATATTTAATACAATAACAACTAATATTAATTTAAGAAGAGGAGAATTTGCTATATTAAAAAGTGTGGGAATGACATCACATGAATTTAATAGACTTATTAATTTAGAAACAATATTTTATTCATTAAAATCATTATTAATAGGTATACCTTTAGGAGTAGGAATATCATATTTAATATATATAGCATTTTCAGAGGGAAGTAGAGAATTTCAATATGAATTTCCATTTGGAGGAGTATTTATAAGTATACTTGCGGTATTTATATTAGTTTTTATAATAATGAATTACTCTATAAAGAAAGTTAATAAACAAAATATAATAGAAGATATTCGTAATGAAAACATTTAAGGACATTATTGTCCTTTTTTGATATAATTTAAAGAAAGGAGTATATATGAAAATATTATTAGTAGAAGATAATAAAAGTATTAGTGATAACTTAAAATACACATTTAATATAAACAATATGGATCTTGATGTAACAAATAACATTAAAAGTACAAAAGAATATTTAGAACATAATAAACCAAGTTTAATAATATTAGATGTTACTTTACCAGATGGTAATGGCTTTGATTTATATAAAAATGATATATCAAAAACAAATATACCTGTTATATTTTTAACGGCTTGTGATATAGAAGAAAATATAGTTTCAGCATTAAATATGGGAGCAAGTGATTACATTACTAAACCATTTAGAACACTAGAATTAATTGCTAGAATAAATAAAATATTACATAAAAAAACTATTAAAATAAAAGATATAACAATAGACATGAATAAAATGATAGTATCTAAAAATGATAATATAATTAATCTTACAACATTAGAATATAAGATATTAAATCTTCTTATAGAAAATATAAATAAAGTAGTAACAAGAGAAAGAATAATAGATAGTATTTGGGAATGGACTGGAAATGATGTTAATGATAACACTATAACAGTTTATATGAAAAGAATAAGAGAAAAACTAAATAGTGATATAATAATTACTATAAAAGGAATAGGTTATAGAATAGATGAAGAATAAAAGAATAAAAAAATATATAGTATCATTTTTAATACTGTTAATAACTAATATTTCACTAATATTTATAATAAATAAATATGAATACAAAACATATACAAATAATTATAATAATAAAATAAATATAATAATTAATAATATTAAAGAAAAGTATCCAAATATAAAAGAAAGCGATATTATTGAAATATTAAATACTGAGACTAATAATATAGATATATTAGATAAATATGGTATTAATGATAATAATGGAATAATTGAAAATGATAAATTTAACAATAAGATAACAATTATATTTTTGTTATTAACAATACTATTTGACATAATAATTATTCTTATATTTTATATATATGATAAAAATAACTCTAAAAAAATAAATGAAATAACTAAAATGATATCAAAAATAAATAATAGACAATTTGATATAGATATAAATGATTTTAAAGAAGGAGAATTATCAATATTAAAAAACGAAATATCTAAAACAACTACAATGTTAAGACAAGTTGCTGACAATAGTATAAAAGATAAAATAAATTTAAAAGATTCTCTTGGAGATATATCTCATCAACTAAAAACACCTCTAACAAGTATAACAATAATGATAGATAATATATTAGATAATCCAGATATGGATGAAAAAACAAGAAAAAAGTTTTTAATTAATATTAAAAGAGAAATAATAAATATAAACTTTCTAGTAATGTCATTATTAAAATTATCAAAATTTGATGCTAATGTTGTTAAATTCAATAAAGAAGAAGTATATATTAAAGATATAATTAAAGAAAGTATAAAAAATGTTTCAATGATAAAAGAATTGAAAAATATATCAATAAAAGTTTCAGGTGATAATAATATTAAATTATTATGTGATTATAAGTGGCAAGTAGAAAGTATAACAAACATATTAAAGAATTCAATTGAACATACTGATGAATACGGAATTGTAGAAATAAATTATAGTGAAAATAAATTATATACAAGAATACTTATTAAAGATAATGGGAAAGGTATAGATAGTGAAGACTTGTCTCATATATTTGATAGATTTTATAAAGGTAAAAAATGTAGTGAAGATAGTATAGGAATAGGACTATCATTATCAAAAACAATCATCGAAAAAGAAGGTGGAAGCATAACAGCAAAAAGTACACCTAATGTTGGTACAATTTTCACAATTAAATATTTAAAATAACTAAATAATTATTGAAATTTCATAATAAATACTTTAAAATGTATATTGTAGGGAGGAGATTTATTATGAAGAAAAAGATTGTTGTTATCGTTTTAATGTTACTTTCAATTATTATTCCAGTCAAAGCTTTTGCTGCTGAAAAATATAGTACTTTAAATCTTGAACAAACTTTAGAAGAAGAAGGAATTAAAGCTAAATTTGAAAATTACAAAGAAACAGATGATCAAATCATAATCTATTTATTTAGAGGAAAGGGATGTGCATATTGTAGAAAGTTCCTAGAATTCTTAAATGGAATTACAGATGAATATGGAAAATACTTCAAATTAGTTTCTTTTGAAACTTGGTATAATGAAGAAAATTCTAATTTATTAGGTGAGATTTCTACTTTCATGAATGAACCTGCAAGTGGAGTTCCTTATATTATTATAGGAGATAAAGTTTTTGGAGGATATACTGAGTCTTATGATGAAAGTATCAAATCAGCCATCAAGACTTTATATGATGCAGATGATAAATATGATGTATTTGAAGAATATGAATACAGTAAAAAATGGGATAAGATTTTAAATCCATCTAATTTTACAATTATCATTTGGACAATTTGTTTAGTAGTTGCTTCAACAGTAGTTATTGTATTAACTAATAGATGTAATACTAAGAAAATAGTCGCTGCTATTGAAAATAATAAAAAAGCAACTGTTACTCACGAAGAAGTAAAAGAAACAAAAGTAAATAATAATAATAAAACTAAAAAGAAATAACAATATATAAATAAATGTATTAAATATAAATCTGTCATTTTTTGACAGATTTTAAATTGTAAAGATTTTATAAAAAAGAAGTGTTTCATCATTTTATTTCTAATAATAATATTAGAAGAAGAAATAGAAAAGTTAAAGTAATTGATATTTAAGTAGATTTAAATCTACTTTTTATTTTATAATTATATTATGACAAATGAAGAAAGAAACAATTTAATAATGAGTAAACTTAGTATTTATCTAAATAATTATAGTGATTATATAACAAAAGAAATGATAGATAATATTAAAAAAGAATTTGATTTTAATGATTTAGAATCATTTAAAATAATACTAACTAGTTTACTTGAAATAACAGATAAAGAACTTATACACGAATTTGATAAGATTGTTTTTGAATTAGATAAAAATAAATATGAAGATAATCTATATTATAAAAATATTAGTTTTAAGAATATTAAATCTAATAAATGGAGTTTTAGATATGAGAGTTATAAGCCGTATGAGGCTTTTGTATTTAATGATTTAAGAAAAATTAATGATAAATTATATCCTTGTATAGGATACTTTAAAGAAGAATATAAGTATCCAGCTGTTCTTGAAAATAATAGGGAGTGGATGCTTATAACACCAAATGAAATTGAAACAATGGAAAAACCAATAAATGAAGCAACTGGTAATGTGCTTACATATGGTCTTGGTCTTGGATATTATGCATATATGGTATCAATGAAAGAAGATGTCAAAACAGTAACAATTGTTGAAAAAGATAAAGAAATAATAGAACTTTTCAATAAATATATATTGCCTCAATTTAGATTTAAAGATAAAATAAGAATAATAAATATGGATGCATTTGAATATTTTAAAAAAAATATTTATTATGATTTTGTATTTGTAGATATATGGCATGACCCAAGTGATGGTATTGATTTATATTTAAAATTTAAAAGTTTAGAAAAGAAAAATATTAAATATTCATATTGGATAGAAGATACAATAAAATGCTATATTGAATAAAATATATAAGGAGGAAAAATGAAAAGATATAAAAGTACAAAAATAGCTAGTATATTAGGTATAATAGGTAATGTATTTTTATTAATAATAAAAGGCTTAATTGGTTACATAACTAATAGTCAAGCAATGATAGCGGATGCTTTTAATAGTGCGGGTGATATATTTTCTTCAATTATGACATTTGTAGGTAATAAAATATCAAGTATACCAAGAGATGATGATCACAATCTAGGACATGGTAAAGCAGAATACATTTATTCAATGTTAATAAGTATATCTATGATACTCATATCATTAGTTGTATTTAAAAACTCATTATCAACATTATTTAATAATATAAAATATGATTTTAATATATGGTTAATAGTGGTATGTATAACAACAATAATAGTTAAATTGTCATTGTTCATATATACAAATTACTTATCAAAAAAATACAACAATTTACTTATAAAAGCAAACTCAAAAGATCATATAATAGATGCAGTAATAACAACACTAAACTTAATATCATGTATATTATCAACTAAAAATATATATTTTTTAGATGGTATTGTTGGAGTAATAATTTCTATATGGATATTAATATCAGCAATAAAAATATTTATTGAAAGCTATGATGTTCTTATGGATAAATCAATAGATGAAGAAACTAAAAATGAAGTAATTGAAATAATTAAACAACATAAAGAAGTTATAAAAATAAATCATTTTAATTCAACACCAGTTGGTTATAAATATCAAATATCATTTACAATATTTGTAGATGGAAACCTAAAGACTTATGAAAGCCATGAAATAGCAAATCATTTAGAAAAAGAAATATTAAATAAAATAGATGAAATTTACTTAGTGGTTATACATGTAAATCCTATGTAGGAGAAATTATGACAAAAGAAGAAGTATATGAAAAATTAAATGAATTAAATATAAAATATAGAGTAGTAAATCATAAAGCAGTATTTACTATGGAAGATGTAATAAATGAAAATATAGAGCCATTTGAAAATATAGTCAAAAACATATTTATAAGAGATGATAAAAAAATAAACTATTACTTAGTATTAGTTTCACATAATAAAAAAGTTAATTTAAAAGAATTAAGAAATAAACTTAACAGTAGACCTTTAACATTCGCAAGTGAAGAAGATTTATATAAATACTTAGGACTTACAAAAGGATCAGTATCTCCGCTTGGAATATTAAATGATAAAGACCATATTGTTAGTATAATAATAGATGAAGATATAAAGAATATCTCAGAGATAGGAGTACATCCTAATATAAATACAGCAACTGTATTTTTAAAACCAAAAGATTTAGAAATAATATTTAAAAATAATAAATATGAATACATAGAATTATAATTAAGTAAGCATAATAATAATGGTGATCAATATAAAAAAGAATATCATAAAACTATTATTTATGCTTACTATTTTTTTAACATTTAATATAGGTGAAATAGATTCAAATAGTGATAAAATATTATATTATGATAGAAGTAATTTAAACTATATTGACACCTTCAAAATATATTTTAAAGATACTAATTCATATAGTCTAAATAATTCATTAAAGAAAACTAATATACAAGTAATAAGTTATACAATAGATAATAAAAAATATTATGCTAGAAACATAGAAGAATTAATTAAACAGTATACTAAAAACTTAAATAATGAACTAAAAGTTTACTATGATATTAATGGTGTTAAGATTGATAATATTACAGCTATATGTAAAGTATACGATTTAATAAAACTAGAGAAACTTGAAAGAATATACTAATTTTGATATTATTAACATATATAATAGAGGTGAAATATGAAAAAAACTTTATTGCTATTAATATCATTTTTTATGTTTATTACTTTCACAAATGCTAGTGAAACAGTAGGATGTACAATTCAAAAAGAAACTAACAATCTTATTGATTATAAAAAAGGAGATATAGTTGAAGTAAATGTAGTAACAGATTTTTATAGTGAATTTGGAACACTAGATAAAGCAAAAATTCAATTATATTATAATCCATATGTATTTGAATTATTATCTGATTATAATGATGAAAGTGTTTATATAGAAGAAGGATATAAAATAAGTGAGTTTAATACATATTCATCAATAATAAATTTTGAAATTAAAAATGTAACAGGTAAAAATATGCTTGTTAATGGAGGAGATATATTAATAAGTAAATTAAAGTTTAAAGTTAAAGAAGATGCTTCACTTGGACAAACAACAATTGAATTAATAGATAATAGTGAATTTTATATAAAAGGAAGCAGTGAATCATTCAATTGTTTTAATAGTAAATTAATTTATAATATTACAGATACACCTAGCAATAAAATAGATTCAACATTATCTTTTATAAAAGATAAATCAAGTTATTTAATAGGAAAATATAATCCTAATACAACAACATATCAAATAGATACTTATAATAGTGAATTAAAACTAGATACATATTGTTCATCATCTGAATGTTCAACTGAAATAAGTGGTTGTGCTGATTCAGTTTGTAAATTTAAAGAAGGCCAAAATAAAATAACAATAACAAATACAGTAGAAGATTCAAAAACAACTTATACATTAAATATAAATTATATAAAAGAATCAGATGTAGAATATAAATTTCCGAATTTAAAAAAATTATCTGTTGAAAACTTTAAATTTTTAGAAGAATTCAACCCAGATACATTTAATTATCACTTAGTAGTGCCAAGCACTGTTGATAGCTTGTTAATAGATTATGATGCTGATAATGATGTAACAGTAGAAATAATAGGAAATGAAAACTTTAAAACAGGTGAAAATATAGTAAGAATTAAAACTAAAAATGAAAGTGATGAAGCAAATTATTATATAGTTGTAACAAAATCAGAAAAAGAAGAAGACAGCAAAATACCTGTTATAGACAAAGAAGAAGAAAAACCACAAGAAGAAGTTAAAAAAGTAAATAATAAATATATATTAATAGGTTTATTTTCAATAGTTATTGTTTTAGGATATATTTTATATGATACATTTTATACTAAAAAAGAAAAAGAAATTAAAGAAGAAAACATTACTAATAATGAAGAAGTAAACGATAAAGAAGAAAATGAAGTAAATAAAACTGATGATGAAGAGTGATAGTCATATCTATCACTTTTTATAAATCAAAATTATATTAATATAGATATTTTATCAAAAGATAAATTAAATGCGAACATTGATATTGTAGGTGAAGATAATTATTATTTATATAATAAAAAGGGTATTATATTTAAATGCAGTAACCAATTTATAAAAAGAAGAATTAATAAATTATTAAAATAAAAAAATAATTTGTAACATCAAGTGATAATAAGTTAATGTATTATTATCACTTTTATTTTAATTTAAATTATTATATAATTAAAATGGTGATTATATGAAAAAAGATTATATTATAGATGGTAATGAGGCATGTGCACTTGGGGCATATTTATTTAGTGAAATATGTGGTATTTATCCAATTACACCAGCTAGTCCAATGGCAACTTTAACTGATAAATGGAGTGCAGCAGGTAAAAAGAATTTGTTTAACGATACAGTTAAAGTAGTAGAAATGCAAAGCGAAGCAGGAGCAGCAGCAGTAACACATGGAGCATTACAAGCAGGATGTCTAGGTACAACATTTACCGCATCACAAGGTTTACTTTTAATGATACCTACAATGTATAAAATGGCAGGAGAAATGTTACCAGGAGTTATACATGTAGCGGCAAGAAGCTTAGCAACTCATGCATTATCAATATTTGGTGATCATCAAGATATTTATGCTACAAGAAGTACAGGTTTTTGTATGTTATCTTCTTCATCAGTAGAAGAAGCATATTATATGAGCATTATTTCTCATTTAAGTGCTATTGAAGGAAGCCTACCATTCTTACATTTCTTTGATGGATTTAGAACAAGTCATGAACTTAATAAAGTATCACTTGTAGACGAAGAAGAAATAAGAAAATTAATAAATTATAAAAAAGTATATGAATTTAAAAATAGAGCATTAAACATAGGAAAAGAAATAACAAGAGGTACATCTGAAACAGGTGATGTTTATTTTCAAAATACAGAGGTAAGAAATAAATATTATAATGATATTCCAGATATTGTAAAAAGATATATGGATAAAATTAATACATTAGCATTTACAGATTATAAACCATTTAATTATTATGGTAAAAAAGATGCAACTCATGTAATCATAGCTATGGGAAGTGTATGTTCTACAATTAAAACAGTAGTTGATATTTTAAATAAAAAAGGATATAAAGTTGGTATGATAGAAGTTCATCTTTATAGGCCATTTAGTACTAAATATCTTTTAGATGTAATTCCAAAAACAGTTGATACAATAGCTGTACTTGATAGAACAAAAGAACCTGGTAGTGCAGGTGAACCATTATATTTAGATGTAATGGAAGCATTAAAAAAGAAAAATATAAACATTTACGGTGGTATATATGGTTTATCATCAAAAGATGTACCACTTAAAGATATAAATGCTGTATTTAAAAATATATTAAGTGATAATCCTAAAAATAATTTTACAATCGGTATAAAAGATGATGTAACTCATTTAAGTTTAGAACCAGAAGAAATAGAATATGATAGTGATTATCAAGAAATAAAAGTATATGGATTTGGTTCAGATGGTATGGTAGGAGCATCTAAAAACTTTATTAAAGTATTAGGTGAAATAAAAGAAAACTATGTTCAAGGATACTTTGAATATGATTCTAAAAAGAGTGGTGGAACAACTATATCACATTTAAGAGTTGGACCTTCTAAAATAGAAGCACCATATTTCCTAACTTCACCAGATTTTGTAGTAGTATCAAAAGATGTATATTTAAATAATTACTATTTATTAAAAGATATAAAACAAAATGGTACACTTTTAATCTCAAGTGATAAGAATGATGAAGAATTAAACAAATTAATAAATAATGATAATAAAAAAGAAATAATAAATAAAAATATAAAAGTATATATTGCATCATTAGATGAACTAAATAAAAAATATAATCTACATGGAAAAATAAATAATATTATTTGTACATATATGTTAAAAATATCAGGGTATGGTAGAAATGAAATAGAATTATTTAAAAAATTAGTTTCAAAAACATATAGTAGTAAAGGTAAAGAAGTAGTTGATAATAATATAAATGCAATAGATGAATCACTTAAATATTTAGAAGTTATTGATAATAAAATATTTACACTTGAAAGTGAAAATAATAATGTAAAAGACTTTACAAATGAAATATTAAAACTTAGAGGAAATATGCTCAATGTTTCTGACTTTATTGGTCATGAAGATGGAACTTTTGAAGGCGGAACAGCTAAAAGTGATAAGAGAAAAATTAGTCCATTTGTGCCAAAATGGTGTAAAGAAAATTGTATAGAATGTAATCAATGTTCATTTGTATGTCCTCATGCTTGTATAAGACCATTTTCACTTACAGATAATGAATTAATACTTGCTCATATAGATAAAGATGAGACAATTAAGAGCTTAGGAGAAGACAATAAAAACTTCTATATTTCAGTTTCAGAAGCAAATTGTACAGGTTGTGGACTTTGTATGAAAGCTTGTCCTGGTAAGAATCAAGAAAAAGCACTTACAAGTGGAAAGTATAGTGAAAGATTAGATAATATAAGTGATTATTTATTTAACAATGTTGAAAATGATACACCATTTAATAAATATACAGTTAAAGGTATAGGATTTAAAAAGCCATACTTTGAATTTAGCGGTGCATGTGCTGGGTGTGGAGAAGCAGCTTATATAAAATTATTAACAGAACTATATGGTAAAAACATGGTAATTGCTAATGCAACTGGATGTTCTTCAATATATGGAGGAAGTCTTCCTTTAACACCATATAAAATTCCATGGATGAATTCATTATTTGAAGATAATGCTGAATTTGGTTTTGGATTACATATGTCTTATAAAAAAATGAGAGAAAGAATAAAAGATATAATGTTCCAAACAAGAGATATAGTTTCTCCTGAAATAAAAGCTACATTCAAATTGTGGATAGATAATATGGAAGATGATGACTTAACTCTTGCAATTAAGAACAAATTAGAAACAGCTGAAATTCCAAATGAATTAAGAGAACTATTAGATTATATTCCATCAAGAAAAGTATGGATACTTGGAGGAGATGGATGGGCTTATGATATCGGATATGGAGGACTAGATCATGTACTTCATAGTAACGAAGATATCAACATAATGGTACTTGATACAGAAGTTTATTCAAATACAGGTGGGCAAAAGTCAAAATCAACAAGAATGGGTGGAGTAGCAGAATTCTCATCAAACGGTAAACATGAAAACAAAAAAGACCTATTCAAAATAGCAATGAGTATTCCAAATGTTTATGTAGCTTCAATCTCACTTGGAGCAAATATGATGCAAACATTAAAAGTATTAAAAGAAGCATATGAACATAACGGACCATCACTAATAATCGCATATAGCCCATGTATTGAACAAGGAATAATAGGCGGACTTAGTAACTCACTTGATGAACAAAAACTATTAGTTGAAGTAGGATATAATCTACTTATGAGATATAATCCAGAATCAGATACTTTAACAGTAGATTCAAAAGAACCAGATTTTACAAATTATGATTCAGTATTTAGAAGTGAATTAAGATATAAAAACTTAGAAGTTAAAAATGAAAATGAATATCAAGAATTATATGAATTAAATAAAAATTATGCTCTTGAAAGATATAACTATTTCAAAGATTTAGAAAATAAACAAAAATGATATATGAATTTGATATAAATCAAAGAGCATTTAATGCAATTAAAAATAGAACAAAAAGAGTAGAAATAAGATGTACAAAAATAGGTGAAAATCATTTTGATTATAGTATATTAAAACCAAATGATTATATAATTTTTGAATCAAATAATGAAAAAATAAAATGCTTAGTTGAAGAGATAAATTGGTATAAAAGTATTGAAGAATTACTAATTCAAGAAGGTACAAGATATACCTTATCTTCAACTAACAATTTTAATAAAGGAATTAAATCAATAAATAGTTTAGATGGTTATAAAGAATCTATAAAAATAAATGGTATATATGCAATACACATAAAATATGTAGAGTAAAGAATAAAATGGAGAAAAGTATGAATAAAAAAGGTTTACATTAATTGAGTTATTAGCTGTAATAGCAATATTAGCATTACTTGTAATAATAGCTTTACCTAATGTACTTGAAATGTTTAATAGAGCAAAGAAAGAACTATTTTTAACAGAAGTTAAAACCATATATAAAGAAGTATCTAAAAAATATATTTCTGAAAATATGAAAGGTAATAAAATAGGTATCTGGAATGACTGATAGAAGTGCTGTGTCTAGTATATCATTTTACAGTGATAACAGAACTATTGATGGAGCAGAAATGTATGATGTATCTGAAAAACAAGATGGTTCTATTAAAATGTATATTAAACCAAATAGTGAGAGTTCTTCATTATATGATATATCAATAGTAGCAGATGGAATAATATCATTTCCAAAAAATTCTTCTTCTCTTTTTGGATTTTATCAATATATAGCATGTGGTCCTGCAGGTATATATAACAAATCTTAAAGAAATAAACTTTAATGATTCTATAATAACTGATGAAGTTACAAACATGAGTAATATGTTTTATAATTCCACAAATTTAAAAACAATTTATGCAACTGACAAATTTATTGTCAATAAAGTTAATAATAACTCACTAATGTTTTATGATTGCAAAAAATTAAAATGTGGCTCTGGTACAACTTACAACAGTAGTAAAGTAGATAAAACATATGCTAGATTAGATGGTGGAACATCTTCACCAGGATATTTTACAAGTAAATAAAAAATGCTGAGTTAATCAGCATTTTTATTATACTTAATTCCTTGATAAGAATCTCTTCTTACCATTTCTTTATCTATATCATTTAATACACAGAATTTTTTAAATAACCATTTTGGTTCGATTGTGAGTTCTTTTATTGGATCTCCAGTTATTCTATTAACAACGATATCTTCTCTTAAATATTCAAGTTGATCACATACGATATCAATATATTCTTCTTTAGTAAGAACATGAAAATGAGTTAAATTATACATTTTTTCAAGTTCAGTTCCTTTTAGTATAAATAACATATGTATTTTAATACCTTGTATATCTAAATTAGAAACATATTTTATGGTTTCAATCATATCTTCTTTTGATTCATAAGGAAGTCCATTAATAATATGAACAACTACATTTATATTTCTTTTTCTAAGTTCTTTTATGCATTCATTAAAACATTCAAGTGAGTGTCCTCTATTAATTAATTTAGCAGTTTTTTCATGTATTGTTTGTAGGCCTATTTCAACAACTAAATCCGTTCTTTTTGAAAGTTCTTCTAAATAATCATATACTTCATCAGTTATACTATCAGGTCTTGTTGCTATATTAAGACCGATTACTCCATCAATGTTAAGAATACTTTCATAACATTCTTTTAATTTAGAAAGTGGAGCATATGTATTAGTATCTGCTTGAAAATAACCAATGTATTTACTATTTTTCCATTTCTTTTCCATAGTGTTTTTAACTATATTAAATTGTTCAGTAAGAGACATACCTCTATTCTCACCACTACCATTTAAACAATAAATACATCCATTTCCATTCTTTTTATTAGGGCATCCAAAACCTGCATTTAAACTAACTTTAAATACTTTAGAATTGTATTTATTTCTATAATAATAATTTAATGTATAATATTTTTTATTATCAGAAGAATATTTAAATTTATTAATCATTTTGACTCCTTATAAACATAAAAAAGGACTGCCACCCCCTGTGGACAGTCCGGTTTTTTAAATCTACTGTTTGGTTCCATAATTTTATTAACAATTTCTTTTTGTATTTTAACTCTTTCAGCCCAAGCATGATTAGTAGTATTGTATGTCTTTTTAGTTAAATTATCATATCCATACCAAATTGCTACACTATAATCTGGACTAAATGTTACAGTCCATGCATCTTGTATAACATTACTTGAAAGCTTTAATCTTTTTAAAGCACTTTCATCATAACTACTTGTACCAGTTTTGGTTGAAAGGTCTGTTCCTTTAACTTTTACTGATGAACTTGTTACTTTTTTTAACATATATGAAATCATATATGCAGTAGTATCACTCATAACATTTTTAGATTCAAAATTAAATTCTTTTAAATCTTCGTGTCCACCAGTTTTATAAACAATTTTATTTATACTGTGTGCTTCTGTGTAATTCCCACCATTACCAAAAGCTGAATAAGCAGAAGCTAGTTGTACAGGACTAACCCCAGTAAAACCACCAATTGAGTGTGCTTCGTTAATATAATAATTGTTACCTAAATATTCGGGAACTATACCAAGTGATGTAACAAAAGAATTTATTTGTTTATTATTTAATTTTTGAAATGCCTGTAATGCACAAGTATTTCTTGATCTAACTAAACATTGTTCAAGTGTTAAGAAACCTTGATATCTTTTATCAACATTGTGAATAACTCCACCATTAGTATAACTGACTGGTTTGTCAATAAATGGTGTATAAGTTGACCAATTCTTATATTCAATACCAGGACCGTAATCAAATAGTGGTTTAGCTGTACTTCCTGGATGCCTTTTAATTTGAGTAGCATAGTTTAAAGACATTTCACTATTCTTATTTCTACCAGCACCAACAGCAATAATAGCCCCTGTTTCATTATCAATGATTCCAATTCCTACTTGTACTTTATTATCTTTAAATTTATGATTTTTATAAAAATTGTTAATAACATCTTGTTTACTAGCATCCATAGTTGAATATATATCCATAGAAACTTCATAAGGATTATCCCCAGTTCTATCTATTACTTCTTGAACAACTGTGTCAATAAAACCTTGATACTTATTAACATTTTTATTATTCTTAGCAATTATTTCACTAATATCCTTCTTTTTAGCAGAATTCATTTCAATTTCTGTAATATATCCGTGTCTATACATTAAATCAATAACTTCATTTTTTCTTGCATTAGTTTTATCTGGATTAACATATGGATCATATTCACCTGGGGCTTGAAACATTCCGGCAATCATAGCAGCTTCAACTAAATTTAAATTACTAATGTCTTTATTAAAATAAGTTTTAGCAGCAGTAACAACTCCATAACTACCAGCACCTAAATATGGAGCATTAACATAAAATTCCATAATTTCATTTTTAGAATAATCCTTTTCAATATTAAAAATTGACATATAAATATCAGTAAACTTTCTTATTAATCCTCTGAAACCATCTGCTTCTGTACTAGTAAAAGTATTTTTAGAAACTTGCATTGTTAGAGTGGAAGCACCTCCCTCGTTGGACCCAGTTAAGTAACCATATCCTGCCTTAGCAAATCTATAAATATCTAATCCATCGTGTTCAAAAAATCTAGAATCTTCTGTGGCAACTATTGCATCTATCAACACATTAGGTAGTTCATCATATTTAACAATTTGTCTTTTTTCACTACCTATACTTGCTATAAGATTACCCTTGTTATCATAAATATTAGAAGATTCTTTTTTATAGAGTAAATCAGTGTTAAACTCAGGAGCATTTAGATAAATATAAGTAGAAAATCCAGCAAACATTAAGATACCAGAGCATATTAAAACAATCAATATCATTGATATAGTATTAACAATATTAACTTTTTTCTTTTTTATATATTTTTTCTTATTTTTAACTTTCTTCATAATAATATTATAAACCAAAGTTTTATATATTATTCTTTACATAGACTATTTTCCATTAATTTACATATAATTTTAACCATGATATAATAATATTATACAAAGGAATGATAATATGATGAAAGCGGTTTTAATTTACAATCCCAACAGTGGTAAATTAACAAACAGAAATGATATTAAAAAGTTATACAAAATATTTGAAAATTATGGTTATGATGTAGAAATAATTTATACTGAATATAAAGGTCATGCAAAAGAAATAACTAAAAAATTAAAAGATGTAGATTTACTTATATGTGCAGGTGGAGATGGAACTTTAAATGAAGTGATATCAGGGAATATTGAAAGAAGCAAACCGTTATTATTAGGTCATCTGCCTCTTGGAAGTGTAAATGATGTTGCTCATATGTATGGTTTAACAGGAAGTACTACAAAAAATTTGGTTATGTTATTAAATGGAGCTAGAAAGAATATTGATGTATGTCTACTTAATGGTAGTCCTTTCGTATATGTAGCTTGTATTGGTGCTTATGTTGATATTTCATATGGAACTCCAAGAAAATTAAAAGAAAAATATGGAAAATTTGCATATGCAATTTATGGAATAAAACAATTAAACCAAAAATTACAATTTTATAATATAAAATATACTGTTAACGGAGAAACGCATGAAGATAGATTTTCATTTATATTTATAACTAATTCAAATAGAGTTGGTGGAGTAAATAATATATATGATGATGTTAAGTTAGATGATAATAAATTTGAAGTGTTACTTTGTGATATAAAAAACAAGTGGGATATTATAAGAGCAGTTCATTATTTAACACATAGAAAACTAGAAGATATTCCAGTATTTAAATATTATAAGACAGATAATATAAAATTAGAATTTGATGCAGTTCCACCTTCATGGTGTATAGATGGTGATGAATTAACACATGAATGTAAAACATTTGAAATAAAAATTAATAAAGATAATGATATGTTATTACCGACTAAAAATATTGATAAACTGTTCGAAAAAAACAATTTAGAAGATGAAGAACTAGATGAATAATCTATTTTTAAATTGTAAAAAAATAATTTCTATATTATAATATTTATAGAATAGAGGAATAAAATGGAGATTATAATATCAATAATATTATTGTTAATTGGATTTTTTGTGTTAATAAAATGTTCAGATATATTTGTAGATGCGGTAAGTTCAATTGCAACTAATTTTAAGATGTCTAAAATGATGATTGCATTAACAGTTGCGGCTTTTGGAACCTGTGCTCCTGAATTAGCAATATCATTTCAAAGTATTAGTGGTGGAAGTGGAGACATAGCACTTGCTAATGTACTTGGAAGTAATGTTGTTAATATCTTGTTAATAATTGGTCTTGCAGCAATAATTTGTCCAATAAAAGTAAAAAATGATGTTACTAAAAAAGAGTTACCGATACTTTTAGTTGTTACAACAATGTTTTCTCTTTCAATAGTATCTCATTATATAGGAAGAAGTCCTGATGATTTTATATTAAATAGAACAGATGGAGTATTATTTATATTTTTCTTCTTATTATTTATATTCTATATAGTATCAGTTGTTAAATCAAAACAAGGATTCTTTGAGTATAGTAAACCTCAATTTAATATAATGACATCTTTATTACTAACGGTTGGATGTACATTTGGAATAATACTTGCTAGTGACTTGGTTGTTGATAATGCAAAAGTTTTAGCAGAAGCATTAAATGTTAGTACAAAGTTTATAACTATGACAGTAGTAGTAATTGGTACATCACTTCCAGAAATGACTATGACAGTAGTAGCCTCAAAAAAAGGTGAATTTGATATAGCATTAGGAAATATAATTGGAACAAACATATTTAATATTGGAATAGTACTGGGATTACCATTACTAATATATGGAGGCTTTTCATCAGTATCATTTACATTGATAGATATACTTGCAGTTCAACTAGCAGCATCAGTTTTATATCTATTTGCTAGAAATGATAAAGTATTATCAAGAAGAGAAGGTATAATAATGATACTATTTTTCTGCTTATATTATGGTTATATGTTAATATTCTAGTTTGCAAAATATAATCGATATGATATTATATCATTAGTGAAGTACTTAACCCATGATGGCTAGGCATCACAAGTTTTTTTGGTTTTGCCTAACTCACAGTGTTAGGCATTTTTTATTTATCTAAATATGATTAATAAAATTATAATTACGATTAAAAGTAATATAAGAATATCTTTTTCATTCATAATTAACCACCTCCACTTTTAAATAAAAAGTAAGAAATGATGCCTAGCCTAAGCACTTATGATACACTTTAATATATTATATTTAAAAAATATTACAAAAATAAATTATTGAATAACAGCATATATTAATAATAAAATTTTCACTTTCAAAATAAAAATTTGATAAAAGAATAACATTAATACATAATACTAGTAATATTTACATCGAAAGTTAACTTTATTTGCAATATTTTACATTTTTTTTTATAATTGTTATGTAAGATGAGGTGTATTAATGAAAAGAAGATTAGGCGATAGAAAAGATGCCAAGAAAGTAAGAAACATGGATGGTCTACATAATATTATGATTGATATTAAGCCTGAAAGATGCGACAGTGATGTCTATATGAATAAAGAAATGGATGTATCAAAATTAATAAAATTTGTAGAAAAATATAAAAAAGAAAATCCTGAGAATAAATTAACATATTTTCATGCTTTTGCTATGGCATTTGCAAAAACAATTTATAACAAGCCATTACTAAATAGATTTGTTGCAAACAGAACATTTTATGATAGAAATGATGTTATAATAGCATTTGTTGCTAAAATTAGTTTTGAAGAATCATCAGAAGAAGTAATGATAAATATTAAAGTTGATAAAGATGATACTATTTATACACTTAGAGATAAAATAACTGCAAGAGTTAATAAAATAAGAAACAGTAAAAAGGGAGATAAAAAAGAAAATACCAATAATGTAGTAGATGTTATTGGTAAAATGCCTAAATTAATAAGAATTCCAATTGTTGGACTATTAAAGTTTTTAGATAGACATGGATGGTTGCCAGAATCAGTTACAAAAGATAATTTATATTATAGCACAGTAATATTATCAAACCTGGGTAATTTTAAAATTGGATCAATATACCATAATATAGTTAATTTTGGTACAAGTTCTATAATAGCAACAATGGGACAAATACATAAATCAAAAATAATAGATAAAGATGGAAAAGAAAAAATAATTGATGTTTGTGATTTTGGAGTTAATATGGATGAAAGAATTGCAGATGGATATTACTTTGCTAAATCAATGAAAGTATTAGAATATATATTAGACAATCCTGAGTTATTGGAGGAAAGAGCAGATGCAAGAATCAAAATTGATGAGTAAGGAAGAAAAAAAAGAATTAAAAAAACAAGAAAAATTAAAAAAGATAGAAGAAAAGAAATTTAAAAAAGAAGTTAAAAAAGAAGAAAAATTGAATAAAAAAAATAATATAAGAACACCTTGGTTAAAATATTATAAAGAAGGTGTACCAGCACATTTAAATTATCCAAAAGGTACAATGGTTGGTTTTTTCTTAGAAGCAGTAGCAAGATTTCCAGAAGATATTGCAATTGAATATTATGGAAGAACTTATACATATAGAACATTCTATGAAATGATAAGAGATACTGCTAAATCATTAAAACAACAAGAAGTAAAAGAAGGAGATACAATTGCTATTTGTATGCCAAATACACCACAAGCAATCCTTATGTTTTATGCTGCAAATATGGTAGGAGCAATAGTTTCATTAATACACCCATTATCAGCAGAAAAAGAAATACAAAATTATATAAATGGTTCAGGAGCAACATTTCTTTTAACATTAGATTTAGTTTATGATAAAGTACATAACATTGTAGATAATACTTGTGTTAAAAAAATAGTAGTTGCATCAGCTGGAGACAGTTTAAAAACAATTAAAAAATTCTTATTTAAATTTAAAAATAGAGGAAATGTTCCAAAAATAGAATTATCTGATGATATAATGACTTGGAATGAATTCTTAAATTATGGTTATGATTATCAAGGAGAAATTGCTTGTCTAAAAGGTGCAGATGATCCAGCTGTTATATTATATAGTGGTGGAACAAGTGGTGATCCTAAAGGAATATTACTTACTAATATGAATTTTAATGCACTAGCTTTAAGCTGTCACAAAATGATAGAGCAATCAGGAGAAGGAGAATCAATATTAGCAATTCTTCCAATTTTTCACGGATTTGGTTTAGGAGTATGTATACATACAACTTTGTGTTGTGGTATGAGAGTAGTATTAATTCCTAACTTTGTACCAAAAGATTTTGGAAAATTATTACATAAGCATAAAATATCAATTGTATGTGGAGTACCATCATTATTTGAATCGCTTACTAAAACAAGTATGGGTAAAAATGATCTATCAAAATTAAAATGTGCGATTAGTGGCGGAGATTTTATGTCAAAAGATCTAAAAGAAAAGGTAGATAAATACTTTAAAGAACATGGTAGTACAGCTGAAATAAGAGTAGGATATGGTCTTACAGAAGCATCAGCAGCAATATGTGCAACACCAACAGGTGAATATAGAGAAAATTCAATAGGTATTCCATTTAATGATACATATACAAAAATAGTAAGAGTAGGTACACACGATAGAGTACCTTATGGAGAAGATGGAGAAATATGCATAAGTGGACCAACAGTAATGATGGGATACTTAAATAATTTAGAAGAAACTATTCAAACATTACAACTTCATAGCGATGGCAGAACTTGGTTACATACAGGTGATGTTGGATCAATGGATGAAGATGGATTTATATATTTCAAGCAAAGAGTAAAAAGAATTATTATTTCAAATGGATACAATTTATATCCAAGTTATATTGAAACAATAATAAATAGTCATCCAGATGTATTTACAAGTACAGTTATAGGAATTCCACATCCTAAAAAAGTACAAGTAGCAAAAGCATATATAGTACTTAAAGATGGAGTTAAACCTAGCAAAGAAGTAGAAAAAAGTATAAGACAACACTGTGAAAAAAACTTGGCAAAATATTCATTACCAGCAGTATATGAGTTTAGAGATTCACTTCCTAAAACATTAGTTGGTAAAGTAGCTTATAGAGAATTAGAAAAAGAAAAAAACTAAAGGAGTTATTATGAAAAAATATGATGTAGCAATAGTTGGTGCTGGTCCATCTGGACTATTTTCCGCTTATGAATTAATAGAAAAAAACAGTAAACTAAAAATAGCTCTAATTGATAAAGGACATAGAGCCGAAACAAGAATGTGTCCGATGAAAATTAATGGTGGAAAATGCATTAATTGTAAAACTTGTCAAATTTTATCGGGATATGGCGGAGCAGGAACATTTTCTGACGGAAAATTGAATTTTATTCCAAAACTTGGTAAAAGTGATTTATTCAAATATATGAGTGAAAGTGAAGCTTATAGTCTAATTGATGACACGGAGAAAATATTTAATAAATTTAAAATGGATAGTGAAATATATCCATCTAATCTAAATGAAGCTGAGCAAATAAAAAAAGAAGTTGCTAAAACAGGAGCAAGACTACTTTTAATAAAGCAAAAACATTTAGGTAGTGATAAACTTCCAACATATATAAAAGATTTTACAGACTATTTAGAAAACAAAGGTGTAGATTTATATGAAAATGCTAATGTTGTAGATATTAAAAGTAAAAGTAAAAGTGAACATATAATAATATTTGAAAACAAAGAAGAAATAACAGCTTCAAAAGTAATTATAGCTCCTGGCAGAACTGGTGCTAAATGGGTACAAGAACTAGCAGATAAATATAATATTCCGTATACTAGTCAAAGTATTGAAATTGGTGTAAGAGTTGAAGTAAGAAAAGAAATATTAGAAGATATAACAAATGTAATATATGATCCAACTATATTTATTAAAACAGATACATATAGTGATGAAATAAGAACATTTTGTACAAATCCAGGTGGTTTTGTAGCTAAAGAAAATTATTATGGATTTATTTGTGTTAATGGACATTCATTAAAAGATATAAAATCTAATAATTCTAACTTTGCATTTATAAGCAAAGTTGGTTTAACAGAACCAGTAACAAATACAAGACTATATGGTGAAAGTATAGCAAGAATAGCAAATGTTTTGGGAGATGGAAAGCCAATAATACAATCTCTAAGAGATCTTAAAAAAGGTAGAAGAAGTGAATGGAAAAGAATAAATAAAGGATTTATTGAGCCAACACTTAAGGATTGTGTTGCTGGAGATCTTGCATTAATATTGCCACATAGAATAATAACTAATATTTTGGAAGGGTTAGAAAAATTAGATAAAATAATACCAGGTGTTAATAATGATGAAACTTTACTATATGGACCAGAAATTAAATTTTTTAGTAATGAAATAGATACAAATAGTAAATTTAAGTTGGAAGATTATGACATATATTTTGTAGGAGATGGAGCAGGTAAAGCAGGTAATATAGTTACTGCCGCTGCAACAGGCTTAGTAGCTGCAAGAGATATTCTAGAAAGCAAATAAAATGGAAAGAGTAGAAATAGATACACTTACAAATATTCTGATATTTCATAGAGACTCAGAAATAATGAAGTTGTTGATGAAAGAGCAAGATTATTTTGAAAGCATATCTGAAACAATAATAAAAGAAACAAATAAAAATCATAAAGAAATAGAAGATAAAAGAAAAAAAATAAATTACATTTCTTATAAAGATACTTTGAATATAGTAAAAAGCTTTTTAGGAAGCATAAATTCAAGATATCCAAGATTACTAGAAGGATTAATAAGAAATGGTGTTATTAATATATATGATTTAGATGATAAAGAATCAGTTGAAGAGTTTGGAAAAGAACCTTATTTTCAAATGTCAAAAGGAAAACTAACAATAAATTTACCAATGGAGCATAACATTGAAGATATGTTTTCAATAGTTCATGAATTTATGCATTATGTGACATGTTATAGAGGATGTTCTATTGATGGATTTATTCTAACAGAAAATGTATCAATAACATATGAAATGCTTTTATATGACTATTTAAAGGAAAAAGGATTATTTGAAGAAGATAGATTTGCTCCAATAGCCACAAGAATACTTAGTATTGAAGAAAAATCAAGAACAATATTAGAGTCATTTGAAAACTTTGAAATTTCAAGAAAAAGGTCATTTGAGTTAATAGATACAAATGAAGATTCTAGTAAAGCTCAAAGAGATTTTGAAGATGTTTCAAAACAATTTATATATTTATTTTGTGAAACTTTAGCAATATATAATTATCATAATTATAAAGAAGGAATAATAACAACTAAGAATTTAGAAGAAATGTGTAGAAGATTAAATAATAATGAAAATCTTGAAAGTTTAAACTTTATATTGCTGACTGAAAAACCTTCTACCAAAGAAATAGCATCTTCTATAAACTTCTTAGAATATGAATCAAATAAATCAAATAAAAGAATATAAAACTATGAAAAATAGTTTTTTCTTATTTAAATATTTTTATGTTTAAAAAATATATATTATATGTTAAAATATTGTATAGATAGAGAGGTAAATAGCGTGGGAAAAGTAATATCATTAGTAAACCAAAAAGGTGGCGTAGGCAAAACAACAACAAGTATTAACTTATCCAGTTCCCTAGGACATCTAGGAAAAAAAGTTTTATTAATAGACCTAGATCCTCAAAGCAATAGTACAACAGGATTAGGAATAGATAGATCAAAAATAAAGAAAAGTATATATAATGTTATTGTTGGAGATTGCGATATAAAAGATGCAATATATAAAACTCCATTTAAAAATTTAAGTATTGTTCCGTCTGTAATAGATTTAGCAGGAGCAGAAATGGAATTGTTTCAAATAGGATTCCAAGATAAAGAATTTATAATAACAGAGCAATTAAAACAACAATTAAATACAATTAGAGATAGATATGATTTTATTATTATAGATTGTTTACCTAGTTTAGGAACATTAACAGTTAATGCATTAGCTGCATCTGATTCAGTAATAATACCAATTCAATGTGAATTCTATAGTTTAGATGGCGTTAATCAATTATTACACACAATACTTCAAATTCAAAAGAAGATTAATCCAGCATTAGATATAGAAGGAGTGCTTCTAACAATGCTAGATGGTAGAACATTACTTGGGCTTGAAGTTGTAGAAGATGTTCGCAAATTCTTTAATGAAAAAGTATTTAGTACAATTATTCCTAGATTAGTAAAGTTAGTTGAAGCTCCATCACATGGAAAACCAATTATAGAATATGATCCAAAAAGTAAAGGAGCACTTGCTTATCTAAATTTAGCCAAAGAGGTGATTGATAGAAATGGAAACAAATAAGAGAAAAGCATTAGGAAAGGGATTAGAACAATTATTTAGTAATGAATCTCTTTATAGTGGACCAATTGATCCAATTGAAGAAATAGTAGAAAATACACCTAAAGAAGACATTGTGGATATAAAATTATCAGAACTTAGAAGTAATCCATATCAACCAAGACAAAAATTCGATCAAGAAAAATTAGTAGAATTAGCTAATTCTATTAAAGAATATGGTGTATTAGAACCAATCATTGTAACTAAAAGTATAAAAGGTTATGAAATAGTTGCCGGTGAAAGAAGAAAGAAAGCATCAGAATTAGCTGGTCTTGAAACAATCCCTGCAATAATAAAAGAATTTACTGATAGTGAAATGATGCAAATTGCCCTTCTTGAAAATATTCAAAGAGAAAACTTAACAGCGATAGAAGAAGCAGAAGCATATTCAAATCTTTTAAAAGTTTTAAATGTAACACAAGAAGAATTAGCAAATAAAATAGGAAAAAGCAGAAGCTATATAACAAATATGGTAGGTCTTTTAAATCTTCCAGAATCAGTAAAAAATGATATTTTACACGGATTAATTTCTGCTGGCCATGCTAAAATTCTAAGTAAACTTGAAAATGAAGAATTAATTACGGAACTAGCTGAAAAAATAAAATTGAATCATTTATCAGTAAGAGAATTAGAAGAATTAGTGCAAAATCCTGGTTATAAAAGAAAAAATGCTATAGTTAAAATTAAAAATGATAATACTTATAATTATGTAGAAGAAGCTTTTACAGATAAAATAGGTAATAGAGTAAAAATCAAAAACAAAAAAATAGTTATACCTTTTAATAGTGAAAAAGATTTAGAAAGAATACTTGAAATATTAAAAGTTGAAGTGAATGTTGATTAATATGAATAAAGAGTATAAAATAGGAAGCAAAGTTATTATGAGAAAACCACATCCTTGTGGAACAAACCTATGGGAAATTACAAGAGTAGGAGTAGACATTAAAATAAAATGTGTTAAATGTGGTAGAAGCATAATGATGGATAGAATAGAGTTTGATAAAAAGCTCAAGAAAGTTGAGGAATATTAATGTTCAAAAGCAAAAAGAAATTTAGTCCAATAGTAACATTTATTGTACTAATAGTTGCAACTATATTAATAAGCGGACTCCTACATTTATTAAATATTCAATCAGAGTACACATCAGTTAATAAAGTAACAGGAGAACTTGTTAATAATGTTGTAGAAGTAAAAAGTTTATTTAGTACATCAGGTATTAAACATATTGTTACAACAGCTGTAAGTGGATTTGTTAACTTTGAACCACTTGGAGCATTAATAATAGTTTTAATAGGAATAGGTGTTTTAGAAAAAACTGGGTTCTTAAAATCATTTTTTACAATATTAACTAGAAATTCAAAAAAGAATACAATTACATTTATATTAGTATTCTTATGTTTAATATTTTCATTGTTAGGTGATATTGGATTTGTAATTATGTTACCACTCGGAGCACTTCTATTTAAATATGGTAGAAGAAATCCATTAGGAGGTATAATTGCAACATTTGCATCTCTTTCATTTGGAGCAGGAATAAATGTGTTTTTGTCTGCTAACGATAGTTCATTATTAGAATTAACTTTAACAGCAGCACATACATTGGATCCTAAATATGGAATTGGAATATTTTTTTCATTATTTATAATGATACTTGCATTAATAATAGTATCACTTGTATTTACTGGGATAACTGAAAAGAAAATAATGCCAAGACTTCCAAGATATGAAAGTAATGAAGAAGAATTAAAAATAACTAACAAAGAATTAAGAGGATTGATTATAGGATTAGGAACTGGAATATTATATATATTATTAGTAGTATATATGGTTATCCCAGGATTACCATTATCAGGTGCATTACTTGATAATTCAGCTTCAAAGTATATTGATATGCTTTTTGGAGCAAATTCTTTATTTAATAAAGGATTTATATTTATAGTTACAATGCTATTTGTAATAGTTGGTTTTGGATATGGACTTATGACAAAATCAATAAAAAATAGTAAAGATGTTACAGAAAGTTTAGGATATTCATTAGATGGTATAGGAAGTATACTAGTATTACTTTTCTTTGCATCATTATTTATTAATGTATTTGAAGAAAGTCAAATTGGAACAGTAATAGTAGCATCTATATCTAAAATAGTAGGAGGACTTAAATTTACAGGTGCACCTTTAATATTAATAACTGTGTTGTTAGTAGCAATTGGTAACATATTTTTACCAGGGTCACTTAGTAAATGGCAAATACTATCAGCAGCAGTTGTAACATTATTTATGAATGCAAGTATAAGTCCAGAATTTTCACAAGTTACTTATGTAGCAGGAGCATCATTAACAAATGGTCTAACTCCATTATTCTTATATTTTGCTGTATATATTGCTTTTATGGAAAAATATAACAATGGAGAAATGATTACTTTATTTGGAAGTACGAAATATATGGTTCCATATGCAGTATACATAAGCATAATTTGGATATTAATTTTAATAGGATGGTACCTAATTGGATTACCAATAGGTATAGGGTCTTTCCCAGGGGTGATTTATGGCACTTAAAGCAGGAATTATAGGGTTACCTAATGTAGGTAAAAGTACATTATTTAATGCTATTACAAAGAAAAATATTTTAGCAGCAAACTATCCATTTGCGACAATTGATCCAAATGTAGGTGTAGTTACTGTACCAGATCAAAGATTAGAAACATTAAACGAATTATATGAACCAGAAAGACTAATCCCAACACAATATGAATTTATTGATATCGCAGGATTAGTAAAAGGAGCATCTACCGGAGAAGGCTTAGGAAATAAATTCTTAGCCAATATAAGAGAAGTTGATGCTATTGTTCAAGTTGTAAGATGTTTTGAAAACAAAGATATAATTCATGTAGAGGGAACTATCAATCCAAAAAGAGATATTGAGATAGTCAACTATGAACTTATATTAAGTGATTTAGAAATAGTTGAAAATAGACTTAATAAAATAGAAAAGAAAGCAACAACATCAAATGATAAAGAAGGATTATACGAAGTTGCCTTACTTAAAAAATTAAAAAATATTTTAAGTGAAGGAAAAATGTTAAGACTTGAAGAGTTTGATGAAAAAGAAGAGAAATTAATTAAAACATATAACTTAATTACTAATAAACCATTTATTTACCTAGCAAATGTTAGTGAAGAAGATTTAGTTGGTAATGAAAATCCATATGTTAATGCTGTAAGAGAATATGCAGCTAGTGAAAAGTCTTCTGTTGTTCTTATGTCTGCAAAGATAGAAAGTGAACTTTCAGAATTAGATGATGAAACTAAAAAAGAGTTTTTAAAAGATTTAGGAATTCAAAATAGTGGTTTAGATCAATTAATTTATAATACATATCATTTACTTGGACTTAAAACTTTCTTCACAGTAGGAAAAGACGAAGTAAGAGCTTGGACTTTCAAAGATGGTATGAAGGCGCCAGAATGTGCTGGATTAATTCATACTGATTTTGAAAGAGGATTTATTAAAGCAGAAGTAATGAGCTATGATGACTTAATAAAATATGGAAATGAACAAAGAGTTAAAGAAGCAGGAAGAGCGAGATTAGAAGGTAAAGATTATCTAATGCAAGATGGTGATATCTGCTTATTTAGATTTAATGTTACAAAATAACACCATTATAAAAATTGACAATAAAATTAAATTATGATAATATCTAACGGAAAGGAAATGTTAAAAAATGAGTGTTACAAGTTTTAAATCAAAAAAAGAAGCATTACTTAGAGAGAAAAATATTGTTGAAACATTAGCTTATGTACAAGGCAGTTTGGCACTTAAATCAGAGTGTGCAGAGAAAACACCTGAATATGAAAAACCAAGTGTTAAAAGAATCCAAGTGTTAAAACCAACGAAGAAAATTTATATGGGATGTTGGAAACAAAGCTATGCAGAAAATGATGGAGATGGCTGTTAAGAGAACATATTAAATATATGTTCTTTTTTATAAGGGATGGTGAGTTAATGAATTTGAAAAGTAAATATTTAATTAAAAAAAATGCTAATAATACATTACTAATTAGTAAATCAGATTCAAATAAAATATATAAATTTGATGGTGTAGGAAAAATAATTTTAGATAATATAGATATACCAAGAGATGAAGTAATAAAAATGTTGAACCAGCAATATGGAGTTGAAATAGAAACATTAGAAAATGATTATGATGATTTTCTTCAAGAATTAAATACTCTTGAAGAATTGGATTTATCAGTAGAAAAAGTAACAGGCACTGATTTAAACAACCTTCTAGAATCAAAAGAAATAACAAGTTGCATGGTTGAGATAACTAATAGATGTCAATTTAGATGCGATCATTGCTATGTAGACAAAAGTCAAAAAAAAGATATGAATTTTAAAACATATAAAAAAATAATTGATGAATTGTATGAAATTAATTGTTTTACAATAACAATAACTGGTGGAGAACCACTACTAAATAAAGATTTCAAAAAAATGTACTTGTATGCTAAACAAAAAGGTATGAGAGTAGGAATTAACACTAATGGCTATTTTATCAATGAAGATATTATTAAGTTATTTAATAAATATAAACCACATCAAATAGAAATTAGTATTTACGGTTATGATAATAAAACATATGAAGAATTTACACATTATAAAAACTCTTTTGAGATAATAAATAACAATATAATTTCATTAATAAATAACAATATAAATTTAAAGTTAAAAACAGTATTAACAAAGAAAAATGTTATGAACTTTGAACAAATAAGAAAATATTGCAACAAATATAGCTCAGAATTTAGATATGATTACAATATTTTTCCAAAAGTAACAGAGGAAATATTTAAGAAAAATGAAGAATCTTTGTTGCCAAATGAAATATTAAAAATAATTAAAATGAATAAAGATGATACAGAATACTTTAAAACGGCGGTTAACAATTTAAATAAAAATTTAGAAATTAATGATAATGTTTTTCAATGTTCTGTTGGAAAAGAACAAATATTTATTGATTGTTATGGAAACATAAAGCCATGTTTAGTAGTCAATGAAAAATACAATATAGAACAATATAAAATTATAGATGCATTAAATATGTTTAGAAATGGAATATGTAAACTGCATTTTAGTAATAACTCAAAATGCAAAAAATGTTATAAAAAGAAATTGTGCAAATATTGTCCAGGAAAGTTTCAACTGGAAACTGGTAGTTATGAAACACCGCCTAAGGAATATTGTGAACTGTGTGATCTTCTTATATCAGAGTTTGAAGAAAAATTTAAATATCAAATATTTTCTAATGAAAATATGCCAGAAAATTTAATACTTTTAAATATGTGTAAGATATTAGTTGAAAATTATAATATGATAAATGATACAAATGATTCAGTAGATAATTCATTTCCAGAATGGCTAAATATGATTGAAAATACCCAAAATTATAATATGCTTTTGTGTTTTAAAAATGAAGAACTTGTAGGTTTTATATGTTATACATATATTGATATTGGCTTAATGCTTTCAGAAGTACAAATAAAAAAAGAGTATCAAGGAAAATATGATATATTAAGAAAAATGCTAAAACAAGTAATAGACAAAAGTGATAAAAGATTATATAGCGATGTATATGGAACTATTAGTTCAAAAAATCTTAAATCTCAAAATGTATTTAAACATATTGGATTTGAAAATACAAAAGGTATACTATATAAAATAAATATAAATACTTTAATAAATTGGATAAACAGGTCAAAGTAACCTGTTTTTTTCATAAAAAAAGATACCTATTTTAAGGTATCTTTATATTATCTTCAATTATTTTATAGCGATGAATTTCTTTGATTGTTTTTGTTCTTCCTTAGGGAAACTGATTTTTAATACCCCGTTATAGAACTTAGCATTAATATCGTTTTCTTTAACATTACCAACATTAAATTGTCTCTTGAATGAACCGAAAGATCTTTCTTTACGATAGTAATTCTTTTCTTTTTCTTCTTTATCTTCATGCTTAGATGCAGCAATTGTTAGAATTCCATCATCAAGATCAACTTTAACATCTTCTTTGTTAAATCCAGGAACATCAAGTTCAATATGAACTTCACCACCTTTTTCATAAATGTCACATTTCATTTCATTCTTAGGCATTTTTGGCATTGGTACAAAATCCTCAAAGAAATCATCTAAATAAAACTTTTCTGGTAATAAACTCATAATTTTCATCTCCTAACAATTATAATTATACTCAATAATTAGCACTTGTCAATAGTAAGTGCTAATTTTTTGGATATTTTTTACATTATTATTATATACATATTTGTAAATAATATTACTAGGAGGTAAAAAATGAAGGAAATACCAAATATAATAAGCATTAAAGATCTATTGTATATAGAAGATATGCTTAATTGGAACTTAATAATGAATAAAAAAATATATTCTTATTTAGAATGTGTTTGCGATAGTGAAACAGAAGAATTACTTACTAAAGCTAAAAAAATGCATGCTAAACATTATAAAGAATTATTAGATTTAATAGAATAGGAGTTAAATATGAAACAAATAAAAAATGAAGAAACTAAAATACAAAAAGATGAATGTTTAAATGATGAAGATATATTAAATGATATATTATTATCAGAAAAAAATATATCAAACAGTTATAGTGTAGCAATTAACGAAATGAGTAATAAATATCTATATAAAAAAATAATGTCTATATTTGATGATACAAAAGATATGGCAAGAGATATTTACAATCTTATGTTCACTAAGGGTTGGTATACTATAACACCAGAAGAAGATACAAAAATTGAAAAATCTTACACAAAATATTCAAATAAAATGAATGAATTAAGCTAAAAATCTTTTTTAAGTTTAAAAAACATGTTAAAATATTATTATGAAAAAAGTAGTAATAATATTTTTATTTTTTTGTGTATTTTTAACAAATGTTAATGCAGAAAAAGTTGCAGTAAAATTTGAAGGTTGTGTAGATGGAGATACTATAAAAGTTATGCTTGATAATAAAAAAACAACAGTAAGATTTTTGGCAATAGACACACCAGAAACAGTACACCCAACAAAAGGTGAAGAACCATATGGAAAAGAAGCAAGTAATTACACTTGTGATAAAGTTAAAAATGCTAAAAAACTCGAATTAGAATATGATGAAGGAAGTACAAAGACTGATAAATACAGTAGAGCATTAGCTTGGGTTTTTGTAGATGATAATTTATTACAAAAAGATTTAGTATCACTTGGTTATGCCAAAGTTGCTTATTTATACGGAGATTATAAATATACGGACGAGTTAAAGGAAATAGAAAAAACTGCAAAAAGTAAAAAACTTGGAGTATGGAGCGAAGAAGAAAAAACAACTAAGAAAGCTACAACAACTAAAAAAGTAGAAAAAGAACAAAAAGATGATGAAGAATCATTAATAGATGATATAATAAATGATATTAAAAAAA
>JABLTK010079964.1_pt1 | contig 36011 bp, 39 predicted proteins | sample 7160131 | NCBI WGS metagenome assembly JABLTK01 (sample SAMN14651221, study PRJNA627086) | human gut metagenome | isolation source: feces | host: Homo sapiens
AGATGTTTTACCTGTTGGGCATTCTCGCTGCGCAGCAGCATTTCATCCGGCAAACCTGATGGTTTGCCGCCTTTGCGCGACTGCTGTCGATGGAAGCAGAAATTTTCACTTCGCCAGAAGTGTTTCAGAAAATTTCTGCGGTTGCGGCGTTTGTCGGCGATCTGAACGCTTGCGTTTGCAAGCCGTCTGCACGTATTCATTCATCCTCTTCATCGTCGGAAGCGTCCAGATGATCGCGGTATTCCTTGCCGCGGCGGTAAGCATCCATGATGCTTCCGCAGATTTCCTTGCTGCTCGGCGGCGTCCAGGAAATGGCGTTCGCGCTCGCCTGAATCGTGCTCAGAATCGATTCATCGGTCTTTCCGCCGCTGGCGATGATCGGAATCTTCGGATAATGCTCGCGCATGGTTCGAATGATCTGCGGCGTTTGATCCGCGCCCGCCACATTGATGATGGACGCGCCCGCCTCGATCTGTTCCATCACGCGATCATTCCAGTTCACCGCGGTTACGACGATCGGAATATCGATCAGCTCGGCGATCCGCTGAATGGTTTCCGGATCGGTCGGCGCGTTCACCACCACGCCCGCCGCGCCCTGCATTTCCGCAAACGCCGCCAGCTGAACCACGCGGCTGCCCTGCGTCAGCCCGCCGCCCACACCGACGAAAACCGGAATATCCGCCACCATCAGAAGCGCCTGATTGATGATCGGCTGCGGCGTAAAGGGATATACGGCAAGAATCGCGTCCGCGTTGATGTTGCGCACGATCGCCAGATCCGTCGTAAAAGCAAATGATTTGATTCTGCGACCAAACACCATAATGCCGCTGCACTGATACACGGCCTGCGGAATGCGCAGCGCCGATTTCCGAAGATTTCCGTCAATACGATCGGGATAATGCTTCTCCATTGAAATACCTCCTTTTCCTTTAACAGAATTGCTCAAATATTGCGATTTATCTGCCCTCGGCGATTACGCGCATCATTTCCTGATTGATGCGTATCAACTCCCGCGCGTCCTTTTCCCCGATTTTTTCAAAGAGGCGCGCGATGAAATCCACGATTCGGGCGTTGCACGCTTCGAAGAATTCCCTGCCCGCATCCGTAATCTGTATGATCGTCTGGCGGCTATCCTGCGGATCATTCGTGCGCGCGATGCTGCCCTTCGCCTCCAGCTGCTTCAGAATCACCGCCATTCGGGCGGAGCTGATCATAAATTCCTCGCTGAGCTCCTTCGGGTGCGCCGCGCCGCCGTGGCTTTGCAAATAGCTCAGGATAAAGATATCGTTTTTCAGCTTCGTGAAGATTTCCTTTTCAAACTTCACATGCGGATATTCCCTGCGAATGTTGATAAAATCATTTGCGAGTTCGCGATACATATGCATCCCGCCCATCATCTAACGAATATAGCTATTTTTATTAGCAATATAAGTATAGCACGCGGCGCGCTGTGCGTCAAGCGAAATTCGTTCTGTGTAAATATTTTTAACATAACAAATTGCCGAAAGCTATTGCATTTCCGGACGAATTATAGTATAATAAATCTCGCGTCAAGAAAGATGCGCTGATGTAGCTCAGTCGGTAGAGCGCATCCTTGGTAAGGATGAGGTCACCAGTTCGAATCTGGTCATCAGCTCCACAAGAACCTGCAGAAATGTAGGTTCTTTTCTTTTATTTCGAACGAGAATGCAGGATTTGCGCGCACAGTCCTGCATTTTCATGACCTCATTGTCTGTTTTTCCGGATTTTGTCACTCAAATTGTCACATACATCCGCAGAAAAAGCCTCAGAAGCCCCGTGACACAGGGGTTTTCGGCTTTGACGGCTGTCACATGATCTGTCACACGTTTCCACTACATTCCGTATGCGTCGGCAATTACCGCTGCCGAAGTATGGCTGTCGCCGCGCCCCTTGACGTAATGCTTCAGCGTCATGGCCGATGTGGTATGCCCTGCCGCAGCCTGCGCCTGCTTGATGTCCTTCGTCTGATCGTAAATGTCCGTCAGAACCGTCGTTCGGAATCGAATCGGCGTGACGCTCTCTTCGAAGCCCGTATCCTTCTGAATCCGCCTGCACATGCTTCGAACCTGCGTATAACTCAGAGGCATTTCGCCGCCCACCACAAAGTGATCTGCGTCGCCGGGTTTCAGCATTGCCGCCACGCTTGGAACAATCGCCAGACTTCTTCGGCTTGCGTCCGTCTTGGTTTCCTTCACTTCCGGCTGATTCCTGTCGGGATGCGTCACCGCGCGCCGGATATGGAACAGTCCGTTTTCCAGATCAACGTCGCTCCACTTCAGCCCCAGCACCTCTTCCAGCCGCATCGGATGTGCCATCTGAATTGCCAGATACGTTCTGTCCATTTCATTTCGAACCATCGGAATCCGCTGTGCAAGGAAGCACATTTGTTCGCGCGTATACGGCTCCGTCTCGCCGCTTTGCTTTCCCGTCACCTTGAGGCGCTTGGATTTGGCGGGGTTTCTGCTGATAATGCCGTCCTCAACCGCGAAATCGAGCACCATGTTCAGCACGATTCGCGCCTTGTCCTTGGTCGTTTTTGCTCCGTCCATTTCATTAAACAACCGCTGAATATCGCCGACCTCGATGTCCTCGATGCACTTCTCCCCCAATATCGGGTAAATATGCCGCCGCAGCTGCCGTTCATAGGTCAGCGCCGTCGTGGTCTCCACATTCGGCTTGGAATAGGTTTCAAACCAAATGGACGCATATTCTTGGAAATTGTGCTTCTGCGCCGATGTTGCTTTCGCATTTCCGCTCATTGTATCGAACAGATTTTCTGCGTATTCCTGCTCGGTCAGTCCCGTTATCCATTGCTGTTTTCCATTGATTACCACTCTTCGGCGAATCCGTTCTCTCGCCATTTCTGCACCCTCCTCGGGCGCATGTCGTACCTCCATTATGCCATTTTCAAGGTTCTGCACATAGGATACAGCAGACGGAGCGGAGCTGTCAAGCGCAGGCTTCCGGCTTTGCAGATAGACGGAGATCGGGTCAGCGCCCATGGACTGTGCCTGATGGATATAGCTGGCCTGAACGTGCTTTGGAAGCCGCCTGAACGATCTTTCGGCAGGGCTTTCAAGGCGTACATATGCTCTGGATATTTTTCTCGCGTACATTTTTTCCTCCTTGGTAAAATACCTCCCAGTTTTGTGGGGACCTTTATATAGAGTACCCACAATTCTGGAAGAAGATGAAATCACAAACAGCTCAACCAATTCGCAGAATTGGGAGAGCGTTTTTGCGCGAAAATTTTTCGTGCAAATCTTTTTTTGACGCTCGAAGAGCGGCATATAGCTTACGGCTGATTCATTTCGGGCGATTCCCAGATATGGAACGAATTACTGCGGTAGACGCGACCCGTCAATGAGATTTCGCCTTGCGTCCAATAGCCCTGTTCTATAAGCTCCTGAAGCGCTGGCGCCATTTCGTCGGGAGACAGGGGCGTATTCTTGGAAATCAGTGCTGGAGACAGTGTCCACACCCGGTTTGGATAGCGTGCGACGAGCAGCATATAGAGCATATAAGCGTTTGGGGAAAGCGATTTCATTGCTTGCGCATTGGATGCAAAATCAATGCCCATATTATGACGATGAACCTGAAACACGGGTTGATCTGCCGGAACGTCAATGCCGTAGTGCTGCCCACCATTGTGACCGTCAATCCATAATGTCTTTCGTCCCATATTACATCACCCCCTGTGCAGGATAGAGCACCCAGCATTGCCTTCCGTTTTTCTTTTGCTTGCTGACGGTCACACCGTCGCTCTGGAGCAGTCTGTAAATTGAAGTCCATTTTAACTGCCGGCCCTTTTCATTGTACAGATTCATTTCCGAGACAATTTCTTCGATTTCCTCGCGGAACAGGCAGCGGTCATAGTATTCAGCCGGAAAATACTGCGCAATGTTGACATGGTTTGAATCATAAATATAAAGCGCGTCGATGTCATGGCGCAGCCGTCCGCGAACCTGCACCTGCACGTCGGGGTTTCCGTCGTGGACGATGACCGTATTAAAATCTTCGTTGCGGATGTTGATGGAGGTTTCATAGGCGGCATTGATGAATAGCAGATCGATCTCGGGTGGAATGCGCTCGCTTCGCAAGATCACGTCGCGCACGCGTTTTTGCTCATCGCTCATTTCATGGTTTGGGTTGTTCAGTCCCCATAAGCAGCAGATATTGCGCCAGCCGTCGTCGGCGGCCTTGGCGAATTTCAGCATCTGCGTAATCTGTGGCGTGTAAATAATTGCACGGGTATCGAAAGGAAGCTGCTGGAGAACATCTTCAAAATGGGCGTAATAAAATCGGTTTCGGGTAATATCGCATCGTACTTTATCGGTGTAATCGAAATAAGTGCATGGAGCTTTCCTGCGGTCTAACGCGACGGAAACGGGGTTAATCGTTGCAGACATGATGACGATCATTGGCCCGGATGGACTTCCTGCAAGCCGTGCAAGCGTGTCCAGCGCCATACGGCATGGATAATTCGTTTCGATTCTCTCTTCTTCTGGGCGGTTCCTGTTTTTCGAGTGCTCCATTCCCATGTATTTGATGAGGTTGTGCATCTCGTCGCAGATAATAAGCTGAATATTCTGAAAGAAAAGCGGCTGTTTTTGAATTTCCAAACCAAATTGGTGATAGGTCATGACGCGAAGGCGCTCCTCGTCCGGAACGCTCCCCCACCAGTCTCCCCGAATCTCCTCCAGCCAGCTTCTTCGATAGGCGGTTGCCTCTTCTCGAGTGATCATGGCCTGTTTGCCTGCCTTCGTATCGATGAGGCACAGCACATATTCTGGAGCAGTCGCATGGGCGGATATGATTTTTGCATTTGCATACGTTTTGCCGCTATGACAATGGGCAACAATAATATTGGCTTGACCTCGCCGGAATTGATCGACTTCAAGGATCTCGCTGAGAAATGGCTTTGAATGCGTTAGTGCTGGTTCAGAATTTTGTTCTGTCATATTCAGAATCCTCCTTGTAATTTTGATTGCGCCTCCAGAAGAAGCCTCTGAAATTGGCGCAGGAACACAGAATATCACAGAATATTAATTATGTCAATAGTGCATAGGAAATTTATATATAACAAGAATTAAACAATATGCATTATGTCCATTCGCAAGTGTCATTTCAACAACGATCCATTTTACGAACCCGCCGAGCAAAACCAGCAACGAATCATTGACGATTTCGATGTGAACGGAGACGAGAAAAGCACCGAACCGTTTGACGATATTTTCGCTCGAAAACTGCAGAAATGCTCGTATGTTAATTTTACATTTCAAAAAAGTTTGCCATATGTCGAAAATGCACCCTGCCTAACGATCTATCTTTCCAGAACAAAGTAAAGCGGCAGGGCATCATGTGATGCTCTGCCCGATTTATGAATGCTGTTTATCGAAATACTTTAGCATATTGAAAATAAGAGCAATTTCATCCTCAGAGTATCCGCCCAACGAAAAGGTTAAACCCGACTCTATGTCCAGCATATAGTCCGAAGTTACATGAAAAAGTTTACACATAGCCACGATATATTGCGTAGTCGGAGTAGACAATCCCATTTCCCAAGCGTTTACGCTAGAGCGAGTGACATCTAACCTCTTTGCGAGCTGCGCCTGCGAATAGCCTGCCTTTTCACGAAGTTCTTTGATTCTGTCACAGATCATATCATCCCTCCCGAATGATATTTTACGCTACCATCAATGATATTAAATTATCATTAGCTGTATAGTTTAATTGACATTAATCCGTACACGGGGTATAATGGGTTCAGGATGATGAATGCATCTGATGAAATAGGAGGGATTAGGATGAAACGTGGATTGATTCTGGTGCTGGTACTCGTGTACGCTCTTGCAGGAACGTGTTTCGCTGAAACTGATGTTCCAACTACAGTGAAAGCCGTTCAAGAGGCATATTATGAAGCGATTAATGCTGAAGGTGATGGTGATGTCAAGTATCAAGAATTGCATATGCTAGCCGAGAACCTCAAAACAGCTTTGTCTAAAAACGACCGATCCGCCGTGGAAGATGATTGCGTTCTGCTATATGGCGATTTTGACGACTTCTCGGATGAAGAACTGCTGCAAAAGACCGATCAGTTTCTGGAATACGTTGTTGATGCGGATGACGATAAGCTCAGTGCTTTGATGCGCAAGTTCCAAACGATGAGCAGCGTGAGCGGTACTATTGAGCCCAAAAGCATAGCAATTGAAGTCAGCGATATCAGCGAGTTTGTTGATGAAATTGGTTTAACTCCTCAAACCGTTGGGTATCTGCTGGCCATGCTAGACGTTTATGATTATTCTTGGCTAGGAGGAGATGAACTCTTTCAATTCACAGATACTGGCTTTACGTTTAATTGGAAAGCGGTTGGAGCGTATGAGATGTCTCTAACTGGAGATACTGCAGCAGACACAATTGAAGAGCTAGCTCGCGGTTGCAGCGGGGATAAAGTTGTCCGCTTACAAGAGCGGTTAAATGAACTAGGCTTTTCTGTCGGTACTGTCGATGGCAGCTATGGCAAAAAGACTGAATTTGCAGTTCGTGACTTTCAGGAAAGAAACGGTTTGAGCGTAACAGGAATTGCTGATGTGGATACACAGGAGCTTCTATATTCGGACAACGCTTTAGCAACCCACTTCGGCTTTACTATCGATGAATTTATTAGCCGTTTCTTTGAGACTTCTGAAAAGAATTTTCGAATTGCCGAGGAAAACGGTAGCTACAATGTATATGGTTATGGATCAATAGACGCTAGCTTTGCATTTGAGACAGATTCTTTAGGTCACGTCACCAGCATTAGCTTTGATGGGCGCAATATTAAGAAAAATGGTCAGAATCACTTGTATGCTTGTCTCTACGCCTTTGGCGTTATTCATCCTGACTTGAGCGGAAAATCACTCGTCAATGAATTCAAGAGAATTTGTGGAAGCGGAGAAATTGTGACCGAAGATGGCATCGAGTATACATATATGGAATCGAGTAAGCTCAATGTTCTCTGGTTTACAATGAAGATCAAAAACTGATTATGCTACGATAAAGTGATACGCTCAAAGCTCACACACCTTGACAAAACTCACGGTTCGCATATAATTAGATTATCGGCTTGTCACCTACCGCATACGACTTGATAACAGGTCGGACAGTTAGCCTTCACGGGCTGGCGGGAAACGACAAAAGGCTTGCGAAGGCCTGTATAGCGGAAAATTATTTCTGCCGAAGACGTAGCTTGATAATCAGAATAGGATATTATGTGATTCATAGGTATGCCCTTTTTTAAAAGCTGTGGTAATGCGATGCCACAGCTTTTCTCTGTTTTTCATTCCAGCAATGCAAGGTATTTATACCATCCACGTGCCACATAGACATTCCCACCAGATGCTTCTCAATGATGATTAATTTTTCAAAGTTGCTTTCTCTGGCGGCATAGTTCGATAATTGCCATTTTGAAACAGATTCCTTTTAGCCACACCACAAGCATTACGTTTCCTGATATCGTAGTGAGGTTAACCGCAAGCAACATGCTACATTTTTGAAGATACAGCAAATTGGTGCACTACACCTAGAGCTTGGCATTTGCGATATGTCGTACAGCTGCAGAAAAGAAATTAATTGGACCAATTGGATTGGCTGACGCTGCCATTCTGCCTTCCATAACTAATCTCTCTTCAGAATGCACTTCCATATCTGATCTGAAAAACATCTGAAGAACGGGCTTCGCAAAAGGCGAATACCAGATCAACGTCGCTCAAAATTCATACAAATTCTTAGGCAACTAGAGTCTGTCGAGTTTTCCCATTGTCGCCGTAACGTATGTTAAATTGTATATGCACTACAAAATAGCATTGCATTTTGCAGTCTTAAGTCGTATAATGTAATCAGGGCGGTGATGTTATGAACAATCTGAAGGAAATTCGCGAGATGTACGGTGCAACTCAGGAAGAAATCGCTTCTGCCATAGGGGTAAATCGAGTGACCGTTGCCAATTGGGAGCTTGGAAAGTCCACTCCATCCTCTGCCAATCAAGAAAAATTGTCTCTGTACTATGGAATTGGACCAGAGTTCTTCTTTGAAGAATCCCTGAACGATACCACCAAGAAGATGATAATGGATACAGCTGCGAAAGCCGAAGAAATTGTAGCAAGAAGCGAAGGAAAACGCAACAAAGCTAGAGAGTATAGAGATATCTTTGAGTGCACTCCGTTTCCTGTTTTAATGAAGCGATATATGACTGCGATGAAAATGCTTCTCGCCTCTGCCGATCAAGCAGAAGTGAAAGATTTGAAGACGGCCCTTTTGATCAACCAGAAGATGGGGCGCCGATTGCAAGCTTTCATCAGTGTTCGTACCGAAGAAGAGAAAGCCTCAGAGCCAACCTTGTTTGATTTACTGGATCAGATCAAGTAATGCTCTGTGTAACAAGATGTAGTGTTATCCGTACAAGTGCATCACTATATCTTGATTTTCAATACGAAACATGGTATAATGGCCATGCTTTCCAAGCAAATGAAAACAGCACCTCCGGCTGCCACACAGGAGGTACTGCATACTTCGTCTCACAGTCTCAAGCCCAAAGGTCTCGAACCGTGTTGCACAGACGAGTTTATAATACCAGACCTGCGTACTTGATACAAGTCGGTTTGTGTAAAGCCGACCCTGTGAATGAAGTTTTTTCTGGCGCTTGTTAAGTTATAATTAACTTCACAGGATCAAAGAAAGGAATCTGCTATTATGAAGGCAACAAAAATCAAGATGCGGCAGGGCTGCAAGAACTCTCAGGAACTCACGGAGATTGACTCCATCTGGATCGAAGGCTGTCAGGCCCCTGGATATTATAAGAAAGAGGCTCTTCATGACTACCTTAAGCAGCATCCAGGCTCGATCGAAGTCAATATTTTCCCCTATCCCGACCTCATTCCCGCTACCAGCTACCTCGGCGAGAAATACGTTCGCTCTTCCCCGAACAATAGCCGACAGGATAATTTGCTAGATCTGCCGCGTGAATAAGGAGGAATTTTTGTGGGCAAAAATCAACACGTCACTCCTCATCCTCAAGGAGGCTGGCAGGTAAAGGGTGCAGGTAACAGTCGTGCTACCGTTCGCACTTCAACACAAAAGGAAGCGATGGAGATTGCTCGAACCATTGCAATCAATCAGCACTCCGAACGGATTACACACGGAACAGATGGGCGCATACGCGCTAAGGAATCCTACGGAAACGATCCATATCCGCCGAAGGGCTAATTGAAAACAATCAGGATATCATGGGTGGCAGACATGGTATCCTGCATTTTTATTTCACTAGGCGTAGATACTTATACACCGTCGGTCGACTCAAGCCGCACACCCTTGCCAGCTCGCTGACGTTCATTTTGCCCGAGGCATAGGTCGGGTAATGCCTGTAAAACAGCGCTGGAATGTCCGCTTTGGTTGTTGGGCGACGTCCGACCTGCTTGCCCTTTGTTTTCGCATTTGCCATGCCGGATTTCACACGTGCGCGAATCATAGCAAGCTCAAGCTGGCTGAATACGCCTGCCATTTGCAGAAACGCTTCGCTCATGGGATCAGGCTGACCGTTTCGGCAATCGATAGTGATGGAGCCGACGATCTGCAGGCGCAGGCGCTTTTCACGAACAATATCAATGATCTCGCAAAGCTGCTGCATAGAGCGTGACAGGCGACTGACCTCCAATGTGATGATCGTGTCGCCCTCCCGAGCTGTGTCCAGCAGCATTTCCAAATTGCGCTTGACCTTCGCATCGCCGTGCTCGTATTCAAAGATGACCTGCTCTGCGCCCGAGGCTTTCAGTTCGCGAATTTGCCGCTGAATGTCCTGCTTGTCCTCGCTGGTGCTGCATCGTGCATAACCGTATTTCATGTGACCGACCTCCTGTAAAAGCAAACAGACGTAATTGCAGACAATCTGATGGTCTGAAAATCATTGCTGTAATATACGTTTTCGAGGCTAAAATCGCGCCGTTCTGTCAACGATGGACAGATCGACCTTTCATTTACAGGCGATTTCAGCCCCGAAAATCCTTGTTATTCTATTGGTTCAAGATCATTTGGACGGCTTTCTCCGCCTTGCCCGAGGCGCTGACAATGAAGCGCTTGTCGTTTTTCAGGACGCGGAGCCAATTCTGAATGTAAGCGGCGCTGTTGCGGAAGCTGTTCGGCGTTTCCAGACCAGCTGCATTCATCAGCGCAGATGCGCCTATTTCTGCTATAAGCTCTTCTTTGGAATACGCTTCCGAACCGAAGAACGCGGTCTGTTCCAGCCGATTCAGGCGCTTGCTGTGGCCGGTGGAATGGGTCAGCTCATGAAACGCGGTGCTGTAATACTCGGCGGTTTCAGTAAATTGCGCTCGAAGCGGAAGCGTGACGGAATCGTCGGAAGGACGGTAACAGGCCTGATCGTCTTCGACGTGGTTAAGCTTTACGCCTGAATTCTGAAGATATGCGGCGATGATGCGCTCGGCGGCTTCGTCGGTTCTGGCCGTCTGCGGCAGGGGCTTTGCGTGTCTGGCGGCAATCCCTTCGCACTGATTGAGGTGGAAAACGCTGTAATAGCGCAGAAACGGGATTTGCCTCTTCTCACCGGTTTCCTCGTTCTCCTGCTCGATCCATTTCCAGAACACGACCATATGCGCCTTCTCTCCCCTGCGGATGTGTCCACCCGCCTGCTGGCACTGCCTGAAGGTCAGATATTCGCCGGGCTTGCCAAGAAGCATCTGATTCAAGAGGCTGTACGGCTTGCCGGTTGCGTAGCTGACGCAGCTCCCACCTGCAATCCAAGGCTTACGCCAAGGAATTTCGCCCTGCTCCATCTGCTCAATGATTCGACGGGTGACTTCTTCGTAAATATCCATTTTCTGCTCCTTCCTCTTGCAGGGGGAGCCGCTCATGTGGTAGAATGAACGTGCTCCCCGTTGTTCGTGCTAGTGCTTCGGGCGGCATTGCCGGAGTGATGTGGTCGTTGCTCCGGCATTTATTTCGCCATCGTGACGCTGAAACGGCGCGTGGTCGTAGTCTTTCCGTACTCCTGCCAGACCTCCGGCAGCTCCTTTCGCAGCGCGGCAGTGTCGATTCGAGTAGAAGTAACCGCCTTCCAAGTAACCCTGAACGCTCCTGCGGTGATCGTGTCCGTGTCTGCTTCGGTCATGTGCGCCTTGATCGCGTCCTGAACACCTTCGATTTCGGCGTTGAGTTCTTCCGCCATCCTGCGGAGTTCGGAAAGCTCGTTCAGTTTCGCAATAAGTTCGTTCGTTGCCATGGTCTTGAACCTCCTTTTTATTGCGGTTGAGATGTGTTTTCTCAACCTTGTGAGTATAGTATAGCATACTGGTACCATGATTTCAATTGACGATCTTCACTAACATACTGGTACCTTTTTGTTTAAAATGCATACTGGTACCATCTGCATTTCTATGCTATACTATTGTCGAGGTGATTACATGACGAAACCAACAAACGCCGTCAAAGACCGCTGGAACGCCAAGAATTACGACGATATACGCGTGCGCGTTCCAAAGGGGCGCAAAGACGATATTGAAGCATATGCGACGCAGCACGGAAAATCTGTTAACGGGCTAATAAATGGCTTCCTGCAAGATATGCTTGGACTGACTGAAGAAGAATGGAAGCGGGCAACGGATGAACAGGGGGAGACATAAAACCTCACCGACGAATCCACTTTCTCATTTCCTCATAAGGTGTTCTGCTTACAAACTGACTGTTCAAAGGAGGCTCGACGATGGCAAACAAGGGCAGAAGCGACCCGAATCCGTTCGGTGGATACACGAATTACGACGAAAAGGGCAAGCGCTCCGGCAGGACGGAGCCAGACCTGTTCGGCGGATACACGACCTATGACAGCAAGGGCAGGAAAATCGGTCGAAGCGAGCCCAATCTATTCGGCGGCGGTTATACGCATTACGACGCGAATGGAAAGAAGGTTGGCAGCAGCGAGCCGGGCTTTCTCAGCGGCTACACCAATTACGACGCAGACGGTCATAAGGTTGGCAGCAGCAAACCTGGGTTTTTCGGCGGCTATACCAGCTATGATGCGAACGGGCATAAGACTGGAAGCAGCGATCCAAGCCCGTTTTCAGCTCCAATCAACCCCTCCTCCCCTGCATCCAATTCCAGCACAGGCAGCGGCGAGGGCTGCTATATCGCGACCTGCGTCTACGGCTCCTACGACGCGCCAGAGGTGCTGACACTGCGGCGATTCCGAGATGAAATCCTGAAAAAGCATAGGCTCGGACGCGCGTTCATCCGCTGCTATTACGCAATCAGCCCGCATCTGGTGAAATGCTTCGGGAAAAGCGAATGGTTCCACCGCTTCTGGCGCAAACGGCTGGACGGGATGCTTTCGTGCCTGAATCTCCACAAAAATCAAGTGTCCGAGGGATAAATCTTCAAACCATGAAAGGCATAATTTCAGTACGCCATGCGCAATAATCGCAATTGGTAAGGATGAGGTCACCAGTTCGAATCTGGTCATCAGTTCCACAGGAACTTGCAGAAATGCAGGTTCCTTTTTTATTCCCATTTCAGTTTCACCATGGCGATCCGATTTGACGGCAGACTGTGTTTATGGTATGATTGGGTTAATTGCGGAAGCGGCTGCGGCGCAGCGCGCAGGCATTGAAATCAACACAGACAGGAGCGGGCAGCATGTATCGAGTACTGTTTATCGGCGAAAGCTGGATGATTCACACCCAGGAAACCAAGGGCTTCGACGTATTTACCTATGATCGTTATGAGGAAGCGACGGAATACATTAAGGCGGCGCTGACGGAAAACGGTTTTGCCGAATTTACGCACATTCCGAGCCATCGGGTGGATCTGGATTTCCCGCGCACGGTTGAAGAATTGAGCGCCTACGATGCGGTGATGGTCAGTGATTGCGGCGCGAATACCTTCAATCTTCCGATGGATACCTTCGTCGCCCTGAAAAAATGCCCGAACAAGCTGCACATGATTCGCGAATACGTGCGGCGCGGCGGCGCGTTCGTGATGATCGGCGGCTATCTGACCTTCCAGGGCATTCAGGCGCGCGGCGCTTATAAGGATACCGCGATCGAAGAAATCCTGCCCGTCAACCTGCTGGCGGGCGATGATCGCAGGGAAAACTGCCAGGGCGTGCGGCCCGTTCCCACCATGCCGGAGCATCCGATTTTCAAGGGACTGCCGGAGGGCGAATGGCCGGAAGTGCTGGGCTACAATAAATTGCTGCCGAAGCAGGATGCGCAGGTGATCGCCGAGGTGGACGGCGATCCCATGATCGTGCTCGGTCAGTACGGCGAAGGCCGTACCTGCGCCTACGCCACCGACTGCGCCCCGCACTGGTCGCCCGTCGAATTCTGCACCTGGACGGGCTATGCGCCGCTGTGGCAGAATATCGTGCGCTGGCTGAAGGGCTCGATGTAAAACAAATGTAGGAAAAGATACTTTTATTTCAACTAAAAGAACGCACAAATCATTTCTAAGGAAGCGGCGTTTTGCATGATCCGTTCTGCAAAATGTTGCTTTCTTTATGTTTATCTAATAGCTTTCCATTTCAAATAGATCTGTGCTGGAATCATTCTTTGGCAAGATATTTCATCTTCGGAAGATGCTGGTTATCTGTTTAGAATTGCGCCGTTGAATCACATAATATCAGGTATATCATATGCAATTGGTAAGAATGAAACCATCAGTTCATATACGAATATAACTAAGCCGCCTGATCTCGGCAGATTTTCTCGGCTAGGAAGGTAACTTCAATACAAATCGTTGTATCATTATGTATGTGATTCCCCCAAGTATGTATGCAACAATATCATACAAATCGCTTACCCCATGATGGAAAATGTATGGACCGACGAATTCCCATACAATTCCGCAAAGGATATTTATCAAAATAGCACATGGCAAAGTGTTTATCTTGTACCGCTTATATTTGCTATGTTGAAGAAGGTTATTGATATAAGCAATTATAAATATCCCTCCAAGCCAATCGTTGAAATGACATTTTAAAAGATATGAGATAATTGCAATATCAACAACCTTCCTGAAAACAAAACGATTCAATCCATATAGAAATAGTACACACACAAGAATACTTGTATCACGTTGTTTACTTATTCTATGCTTCGACATCAGGCAAACGTAAGAATCAGTACTGCAACGATAATTGCAAAAACAATCTCCCCAACGCCCAAACCACCGCCATTGGAATTAGCCATTTATAGAGCTCCTTTCTATATTCTTTAATGTGTACAAGAATAGCACGCCCAACCTCTATAAGGAATGTATTTCCAGCTTGTATGACTTCCGCAATAAATGCAACGTCCACCTGAATCTGAGCTGCAGCCAGTCAGCCCTGAAAGCATTCCTGCAATAACGAATAGTAAAATTACTCTTTTGATCAGTTTCATATTGTTCATTCCCCTCCTCTGTGCTGGTAAAACTACGTCCTCTGGTCTTCACTACGGTTATTGTTTGCCATCCTATCCCGCTTTAGGAACCTATTCTTATCAAAGGCATGTATTCTTCAATCAATCAGATTCGCCCTCCTTGTTATTACGCACGTGCGTTTATTCATAGTATATCATAATTCATGCAATTACGCAAGTGCGTATACGCATTTGCGGAAATTTTTCTATCATTTTGATGGAGGTGCTAGCAAAATGACGGTAAAGGAAGCGGTTGTCGCGCGATTTCTGGAAATTATGAAGGAGCGAAATATGCGTCCAAACGAACTGGCGACGCGTTCGGGCATAACGCCATCGACAGTTTACAGCATGCTGGATGCACAGCGCAAAGAATTATCGATCAACCTGATCAAGAAGCTGTGCGATGGGCTGGACATGTCCCTCGGAACGTTTTTCTCCGCGCCGGTGTTTGATGAATTGGAACAGGAAATTCGATAGTTCGATAAAATTGCACACTGTTGGGCGCAATCGGGCAAAGGGGCGATGGTTTTTCTCTCAAATCGCCCTTTCCCGATATGCATCAGCAAAAATGACCACTGAAGCTTCTATAAGAATACATTAATTGAAAAACTGCACAGGTTCCATCGGATAATTCGCAATTGCCACAGACGAATCAACATTTTTTCCGCGCACTTCATTCCCATTTTCTACATTTTTTCTGACGTTAGCACTTGAACGGATTACATTTTTTCGATCTTGAGCTATTTTACCCTAATCCGGCGCATATGCGTCCCCTCAGGCCGTGATGGAAAATTTCTCCCCTGCATCGGTTACCTAAAAGTGCGTACTTGTATTGCGGGTGAAAAACGTGTATCCTTTGCTCGTAATCACAACGAAAACAGTCCCCCGCATCACCGGGGACTGTTTTCACGAATTCCTTACCAGCTCCTGATAGCCCGCGCCCCAGACCTCCAGCGCCTTCAAAATCGGGCGCATGGATTCGCCCAGCTCGGACAGCGCGTATTCCACCCGCGGCGGCACTTCGGGATAGACCGTGCGCGTGATGATGCCATCGTTTTCCATGGCGCGCAGGTTATCGGTGAGCACCTTCTGACTCAGCCCCGGCAGGCTCTTGAGCAGTTCATTGAACCGCCACGGGCGCGACATCAGATTGCGCAGGATCAGCAGCTTCCATTTGTTCCCGATCAGCTGCACGGCGGTGGCGACGGGGCATTCGGGCAGTTCAGCTTTGGTCAGCATGGCGAATTCCTCCTGTTTCTACTGTATTTGATTGTAAACGCGAAAGGAATTTCTGTCAAGCGCGCCGAACCATTACTACAGCAACCATATTTGGAGCGGAGGAAACCATGAATCAATCCGAACGGCGGCAATATCTGATTCGGTCGCTATTCAATGAAAATCCGGCGTATCGCGGCTGGCGCGTTCCGCAGAACGCGGATGAACAGAAGCGGCTCCTGCGCGGGCTGATGAACGTGCGACCGGCGCGGGCTTCCGATCCCGAATTTTTAAAAACTCAGGATGCCTATCTGCGCGCGGCGACCGCTGAAAAGGGCGTGACGGATATAGACGATCTTTCGCCCGTTCAGCCGGGCATTTATCTATGGCAGGGCGATATCACCACGCTGCGCTGTGATGCGATCGTAAACGCCGCGAATTCCGGTATGACCGGCTGCTACGTGCCCAACCATCGCTGCATCGATAACGCGATACACACCTTCGCGGGCGTACAACTGCGATCCGCCTGTGCGGAAATCATGGAAGCGCAGGGCACGCCGGAGCCGGCTGGACGGGCGAAGATCACGCCCGCGTTCAACCTGCCGTGCCGGTATGTGATCCACACCGTGGGGCCCATCATCGAAGGGCGCGTGACCGAGCGGGATGCGGAGCTGCTGGCAAGCTGCTATCGTTCCTGTCTGGAGCTGGCAGCGGAAAACGGGCTGAATAACATCGCGTTCTGCTGCATCTCCACCGGCGAATTTCATTTTCCCAACGAACTTGCGGCGGAAATCGCCGTGCGCGCCGTACAGGATTTTCTGCATCGGCAAACCTGTGTGAAAAGGGTGATCTTCAATGTTTTCAAAGAAATCGATAAGGCCGTCTATGGAAAGCTGCTCTGCGCAGATTGAACGGCTGCGACGAGCGCTGAACGCGGCGGACGCGGTGATCATCGGCGCGGGCGCGGGGCTTTCCACATCGGCGGGATTTACCTACTCCGGCGTGCGGTTCGACCGGCATTTTTCAGATTTCGCCGCGAAATACGGATTTCCGGATATGTACACCGGCGGCTTTTATCCGTATCCGACGCAGGAGGAATTCTGGGCGTACTGGAGCCGGTACATCCTCATCAACCGCTATCAGGATGCGCCGAAGCCGGTATATGAAAACCTGTACAAGCTGGTACAGGGCAGGGATTATTTTGTAATCACCACGAACGTGGATCATTGCTTTCAGAAGGCGGGCTTCGATAAGCGCCGCCTGTTCTACACGCAGGGCGATTACGGGCTTTTCCAGTGCAGCCGGCCCTGCTGCCATGAAACCTAGGATAATGAAGCGATCGTGCGCGAAATGGTGCGGCGGCAGGCGGATATGCGCATCCCGACCGACCTGATTCCCACATGCCCGCACTGCGGCAGACCCGCCGCCATGAACCTGCGCGCGGACGATACCTTTGTAGAGGACGAAGGCTGGCACGCCGCCGCCGAGCGGTATGATCATTTTCTCCGCACCCGTATGGGACAGAAACTCCTGTTCCTCGAACTGGGCGTGGGCTATAATACCCCCGGCATCATCAAATACCCCTTCTGGCAGATGACGTACGCAAACCCGAACGCCGTTTACGCCTGCATCAATCGGGGGACAGGCTGTGTGTCCGGAGGAGATTGAGAAGCGAGCGATTTGTATTGATGGGGATGTGGGGGAAGTGCTGAGCAGGGTTTAGGAGGATGGGATTGCTCAGTCAGCACGCCCCTATTAATCTCGCCATGTAATCTTCACCTCTTTCTTCTGTACCATTACGTTTAGTAGTTCACATTGTTATATCTGGACATAAGCCCAACGATTCGAGATAGTTTTTCTTTAATGTTAGCGGTAAATACAAATTCACCAACTGGTTTTGAATATGTACCGTCATCATAATCCGTTCCCCAAATGGCTGTATAGACATCCTGTAGTTTGCTTTCCAGTTTTACTATTGATTTTTGCGCATCTCGTTGATCAAACGCTTCGTTATGCGCCAGAAGTCTACCGAAAAAGTTCAAAGAAAACACATCTTTAACCTCTAGCAAAGGGGTATAATCCCGACCTTCAATGAAATCAGTATACTTCTGCATATCGGAAACTTTCAAACCAATCATGATAGGTACTATGTAGAACAACGCAAATTCAAGTGCCTGTCCTTCTGGAAATGCAAACTGATATTTCGCATTATGCGTTAGTTCATGTGCAGCAATTTTCGTCAACTGCAAATACCGTGCCACTTCTCGAAGTTCGAAATGATACTTCCTTATTACCGCGTCGCATACTATATCGAATGTATTTTCCTTGTCATCAAACGCTATACGCTGATAGAACCGCTCCATATCAGGCTGAGGCAACGCAACGCGAAGATCGAAAAAACGATCCAAATATCGCGATGCATCAAAATCGGTTCCATAATACTTTCGAATCGTATGCTGCAATTGATTTATGTTTACAGAAAATACGAAGGTAATTCGGTCATCTGAAAAATAGTGCTTGATTCTTTCAAGCAGACGTACCGCGTAGCTTGGCTTACAGCGATCCAATTCATCAACAAAAACAACAAGGCGATCCCCGTGTTCGGGTAACAGACTTTCAAGGAACGCTCTTACGAGTTCTTCAATATGCTTAGACCGTTTTATTTTTTCTAACGGATCCGTACCCTTTAGGCCATCCATAACCTGTTTCCAGTCCTTGCCTGTAAACGCCTTCATCAAACTAACTGCCGTTTCCAAAAAAGAATATTCCTTAAAAGAAAAATCCGTATCCGCATCATTCAGTATTGCATATACCAACGAAAAAACAGGATCATCCTCATTATCATTTTCCCACGCATCATAGTATACGCATACATGTGGTTTCAATTCCGATAAGTCAAAAACTGACCCATCCACCCGAATGCTCTTAATCGCATCACGGTCACTTTCATTTATGAATTTGTTGTACGCATTATAGGCATCCATGATCATCTTTACTTGTTTGACAAAAAAGGTCTTTCCACTTCCCCAATTACCCTCCAGTGCAACGGAATATCCATCCTCAAATGAATTCAGAATGGAAATAAAATGGAATAAATCCGCATTTCTGCCAATTGTATCTTCCTGGTAAGTCTTGAGCAGATTTTCCCAAGTTGGTTTCAGATCCAATTTTTTCATGCTGGCACCTCTTTCTCTAAGTATCGTTTAACTGTCAACGCATCAACTCCTGATATCTTCTCATCAGTTCTGCAACGCAGGTTGCTTCGGTGGTTCCTTTTACGGGTATACCGTAGGCTTCCATGACGGCCTTATCGTTCTGTTGGTGCGCTTTGCGCAGCTCCGGCGGCATGGTCACTTCATCGTACAGATCGGCAAGGGAACAATCCGGATACAATGCGCGGGCATCGAGAATCGCCTGTGCCGTCTGTTCGATCTTTGCTTTCTGCGCATCGGTAGGCGTAGGCCAGGGGAAGTTGTTGTAGACGATATCCTTTGAATAGCGATAATCGCTCTTGATACGTCCGCAGACAACACGCATCCATGCCATATGAACATTTGATTCCAACACTCCAAAATCATAAACTGTTGCATTTGGTATGCACATTGCCGCATCTGTCAGAATCATTTCTTTACCGATAAAACCGAATGGAATATACCGTCGGTTTTCTGATGAATGTCGTGGAACAACTATGGCTGTATTCGGATTTTTTGTTTCTCGAAATACAGAAGGAGTATCTGCCAGTTTCTTTCTATCGTCTGCCCCAGTCAACCTATCTGCTTTGCAGAGTTCGACTCGCTGCATCACTTTGGGCATTCTTCGTAATTCTGCCGGTGATACACCAACCAGCCATAGACAATAACGCTTTTTATTATTGATGAATTCTGTTGCACCACTCAATCGTCGAATATACGGAAGCGCATTGGGCTCATCTTTGATAAACTGATCATATTCATCACCTTCAATAATTAAATGTCCACCATCAGCAGGACGATTTCCCGAAGTCATCTCCAGTACATCGCATATCGGTTTTACTCTGCTCTGAATGAACACATCCGGCGCATCAGTCAGATAAGGATTAATATTGTTTACTATCAACATTCGGTCAGCACTATACAAGTAACGCACTGCTGAGTTCTCCATGCAACTGAATCCAACGATCACGCAATGCACATGTGCCTTGATGCTGGCTTCACTATCCCAGCGAAACGTCCTATGTGCAAAGTCGATATGAATGCCAAAGCGATCATATAACGGTTTCCATACGCCCGCGACCTGTTCGCCTTGTGTAATGGAATTCGTAGAAACAAGCGCTGTACGGATAGCCGTATTCTGCATCAACTGTGCAGCCTTAAAATACCATCCAGCAACATAGTCGATTTTGCCTGCGGTTTTGTAAGGCTTACCTTTTTCATCAATATAGATGGAAAGGATATCTTCTTTCTGCTCTTTGGACTGCAACGAATACCCCACAAACGGCGGGTTGCCCATGATATAATTCAGTTCGTGCTTCGGCACAACCGTTTCCCAATCGATGCGCAGGGCGTTGCCCTCGATGATATTGACATAGGACTTCAACGGCAGGAAGTCCAGATTCATATGGACAATATCCTCCGTCTGTTTCATCATCTGACTTTCCGCAATCCACAGCGCGGTCTTGGCGACGGTCGCGGCGAAATCGTTGATTTCAATGCCATAAAACTGATCGATGGAAACGCGAATCGGATTGATGGCAATGCCCATCATAATCTGATCGCCATACATCAGGGACAGCGCTTCATTTTCCAGCTTGCGCAGGGAAAGATACGTTTCCGTCAGGAAATTTCCGCTGCCGCACGCTGGATCGAGGAATTTCAGGGATGCAATTTTATTCTGAAACGCGGTCAGGCGCTTTTGACGGGCTTTGATCGCGGATATCTGCCGGATTTCGTTTAGCTCCGCCCGCAGATCATTCAAAAACAGCGGATCGATCACCTTATGGATATTTTCAATGGACGTATAGTGCATTCCGCCCTTGCGGCGCGTATCAGGATTCAGCGTGGATTCAAATACCGCACCGAAGATCGTGGGGCTGATTTCGCTCCAATCGAATTCTTCGCTGGCGCGGGTCAGCAGCAGGTTGTATATCTCATCATTGAACGGCGGGATTTCGATATTCTCATCCGAAAACAGTCCTCCGTTGACATACGGAAACGCCGCCAGATCGGGGGCATCATCCGCCAGATAGGGATCGCGTTCCTCCGGCTTCTGATCCAGCACGCGAAACAGATCGCGCAGGGCACGGCGGCCGTTTTGCATACCGCGATCGCGTATATAATCATGAAACATGCTGTGTCTGCCGAAAATGCCCGCATCCTCGGCGTACAGGCAGAAAACAAGGCGCACGCACAGCGCGTTCAGGCTTTTCAGCGTGCTTTCGCTGTCGGGATTTTTATACTGCTTCAAAAATGCATCGTACAATCTGCCCACCAGTTCGCCCGCCTGCATGGAAATTTCCATTTCACGCTTGATATTCGCATCGCCGGTATCCACAAGAAAATTCAGACGGTTGTATTCCCTTTCCAGATTCGAAAGCAGCAGAACCTCCGGCGCATCGTTGGGACGATTCATATCGTGGATATGGAATTCCTGAAAGTTGCAAACGATGATCCAGCGCGGGTTCAGATCATGGGGCAGGTAACCCGCGTAGCGCCGCGCCTGCTGAAAAGGGGTCAGCATCGATCCATCCGATTGCTTATACCCCCTGTTCAGATCAATGTCTTTCCCCTTCTGTTCGATCAACACGCGGGTAGTCTTGATCAGACCATCGATGAAGCTGGTATGATCAAGCTTTACGGGCACTTCAAATTCAATGTATTTTTCCGGCTCCGCCACGCCATAGACCTTTTGTAGAAACGACAGCCAGAAAGCCTGCGTTTCCTGCTTTTCATCGCCGCGCCCTTTCCAATCGGCTGCAAATCCCTTCGCCGCTGCTCTCTGTTCCATATCGGTCATGGCTGCATCCTCCGTTTGTAGTTCCAGATTGAGGTTATCCGCACACAGCGCAGCGCCGCCACACTGCGCGAAAAAACACCGGCATTTCTTAATTAATTATATCGCAAAACTTTTCAAACTTCAATCGAAAGATCACGGATTTTGCATTCTTGATATATTGCATATTCGGCAATCAAAAACAGCGCATCGCTAAATACGGTACGCTGTCTTTGTGCATCATACCAATCGACGCATCACGTGCAGATAATCTTCCGGACATTGAAGTTGGATGTCCCGCTTCGCGGTTTCGGTCGGGTTGACGTGACAGTTCACAATTCCAGTTCTTTCAATTCGTTCAGAATATCATCGCAGGATACATCCAGTTCCTGTACACGCTCAAGTTTTACGTCGTCCGCCGCCTGCGCCAGATGCGCGTATAAGCTAGACTTTGCTTCCAATTTTGCAATATAATTCTGCTGACTAACGAAGTTTTCATGGCTCATAATCGCCATATCCTCCTTGTCATTTACCGTAATGGGAACGGAATTCTGCCGCGTCAACGAATAGATATTCCGCCTGACCGGAATATCCCATACTCATACCCGGTGTGTTCTGACCCATGCAAGCAAATCTTCGTATTTCATTTTTCCAGACGCTACGCCAAGCCCTGCCTCTACAACATCATCGTTTGTACAGTCCAGACGTATACCGTTGACCTCAAGGAACGTCAGCATAACATACATTCCAATTCGTTTGTTTCCGTCTACAAACGCATGATTCGAGATGAGCGAGTATCCCAATCGCGCACCTTTTTCTTCTTTAGTTGGATACAGTTCCTCGCCGCCGAAGGTTTGAAAACATCCCTCAAGCGCACTGTCCAACAATCGAATATCGCGCAATTCCGCGCAGCCGCCGGTTTCGGCAATTATCAACTGATGCAGAAACAGAACCTTTTCTTCTGAAAAGCCAGGATGTTGACAAAGTCAACACCCTGCCAGACTCTGAGAAACGCCGCAAGACGCGGAGGCAAACTTGCAAATGAGGGAGTTTAGTAAATCTAAATGACCGAAATTTGCAAGTGCAGCCGACAAAGTAAGCAGAAATTTTCACTTCGCCAGAAGTGTTTCAGAAAATTTCTGCGGTTGTGGGGTTTGTCAGTGGTCTGCCTTTTCTTCTGAAAAACGAATCATTTGGCAAGCTCCTCAAAGGCGGGCTTGAATTTCTTCAGGATTCGGGCAGCGATGACGTCGATCTTTTCATCATCCGTCATATCGAAATAGGGCGCAGCTTCAATATCCACCAACAGATACTTGGGTTTATTGTTCTTGAAAATAACCGCCTGTCCCTGCGCATCCGCAATTCGAGCGACGCGGGAAAAATTCTGGTTCGCCTCCGAAGCGGAAACGATGGCGTTCGTGTTGATCATCATATGCATCCCTCCTTATGATCATTGTACCACAGAAAATAGGTAATATTCAACCTAATCGCGCAAAAAGAATTATACTGCCGACCAGTTTGCCTGAAACCAATTGACGAATCCAAAAAATCGGGTACAATAATAATGATATCACGATCGGGTGGTGATGATGATGGGCTTTGCGGATCTGCACATTCATTCGCAATATTCGGATGGGACGTTTACGCCGGAGGAAATCGTGCACCGGGCGCGCAGGGCGGGCGCTTCCTTCCTATCGGTCTGCGACCACAACGTGGTGGAGGGAACGGCGCGCACCGAGACGCTGGCGATCGCCGCCGGATTGCGATACATCCACGGCGCGGAGATCGATTCGATCTGGGACGGTGTGGACGTGCATATATTGTGCTACGGCGCGGACATCGCGCATCCCGCCCTGACTGCGGCGCTGCGCCACGCGCGCCGGAAGCTGGACGATATGAGCGTGGAGCTGCTGCGCCGAATGGCGGCGGATTACCCCGCGCTTTCGATTTCGGAATACGATCAGACGGCGCACGATCCGCAGCTTGGCGGATGGAAGCTGCTGCAATACCTGCTTCAAAAGGGCGTGACCGCGAAGCTGAAGGACGGATTTCCCCTCTACGCGCGCTACGGCGTGACCTACGCGGACGCGGGATTTCAGGATATTGAAACCATCGCGCGCGCGATACACGCGGCGGGCGGGCGCGCCGTACTGGCGCATCCGCAGGTAACGTTCACAGGCGAGGGCATCGCCGAATTGGAGCGGCGCGTACTCGGCGCGATGGAAATGGGGCTGGACGGTGTGGAATGCCATCATCCGGCGCAGGACGGCGGCGTTTCGCGGTATCTGCGCGCGCTGTGCGACGCGCACGGGTGGATGATCACCGCGGGCAGCGATTGCCACGGCGATTTCAACGGCAGGAACATCGCCTGCAACCAGATCGACGAAAGCAAAATCAGGCTGTAACGTGATTTCGCCGTCAGTTAATACGCGGTTGACATTGATGTGCTATACTTTTATATATGGTTTGAAATTTCGCATCGGGACTGAAGGGAGTTCGATCAACTTGAATACACCCAATAGGCTAACGCTGCTGAGAATCGTATTGATTCCCGTGTTTGTGGTATTTGCGCTGCTTCGCGCGCAGTGGGCGCAGTATGTGGCGCTGCTGATTTATATTCTGGCGTGTATTACGGATATGCTGGATGGCAGAATCGCCCGCGCGCGCAATCTGGTAACGAACTTCGGAAAATTCGCCGATCCCATCGCGGATAAGCTGCTGGTAATGTCGGCGCTGGTGGTGCTGGTGGCGTCGGGACGGATGCCCGCGTGGGTATGCATCGTGATGCTCGCGCGCGAATTCATCATCTCCGGTCTGCGGCTGGTCGCCGCGGGCAACGGCCGCGTGATCGCGGCGGGCAAGCTGGGCAAGCTGAAAACGGTGTTCCAGATGTCGGCGACCATCGCGCTGATGCTGCTGGTGCCGGTGACGGGCAAGGCGCTGCTGGGGCGCTTCGGCGTGGTGCTGGCGAACGTACTGATGTACATCGCAACGGTGCTGACGATCGTGAGCGGCGCGGAATACATTCTGAACAACCGCGATTGCATTCGGGAATAAAACACCAGACAACTGAAAAAGTCCTGCGGAAACGCGGGACTTTTTCGTTCAATCCATATGCGAAAATCAGCCCTGTACGGGAGCAACGGCGCAGACGGAGGCGTTATAGTTATATAAGGAGGGAAGTTCATTGACGGAAAGAATTGTTGATCGCGAAATTCGGTTGGTTCCCTATTACCGGAACGACGCGGTTTCGCTTCCTTGGTATCAGGATCCGGACGTATGCAGGCAGGTGGACAATCGGGATACGCCCTATGATCCGGATTTGCTGCATCGCATGTATGATTTTCTGAGTGCGCACGGCGATTGCTATTATATCGAATATCGGGGCGCGCTGGTGGGCGATGTAACGCTGCGCGACAACGGCGAAATCGCAATCGTGGATTGCCGCGAATTTCAGAACCGGCATATCGGGCGGCGCTGCGTGCTGGATATGCTGAAGCTGGCGCGGGAAAAGGGCATGGCGCGGGTCACCGCCAATATCTATGCCTTCAACGAACAGAGCCGGCGCATGTTTACATCCATCGGCTTTACCCAGACGGATGATGAATGGTATGCCTGTGCGCTCTGACGGCTTCGGGCGAAAACCTGAAGCCGCGTCAATTTATCCAGGTACGCGCCACAGAAATCAAGGCTTCCTCATCAGCCGTCTGCCTTTCAAATCATAGCTTCCGCCTGGAAACACCCTTATTTCCAGACCGCCTCGCCGTCCGTCAGGGATTGCATCTATTTCCCTCCCAGTCATCCGGCGTTTGCTGTATCCTACCAGTTCCATATAAACCCGAATACGTTATCCGGAATGGCTTCGACACTGTATTCCTCGGTTTCGCTTCTATGACCTTCCGTGCTGTAAATCACATACTTTTCAACATCACCCGCCGCTTTTGCCAAACGGTATTCGCTCCAGCTTTTGGTATCTGCATCATATTTATATAGATATGCGCCCGTTTCATGGGAACAGGCAAAAAAATCATTCCGGTCGATCGCCCAGCAGCTATAAAAAGTCCAGTTCGAGGAAAAGTAGCGCGGCAGCGAATACAGAACCTCGTAACCCATATGCGCATCCACCACCATCGCGGTACACAGCAAGTCTTTTTTGCTGGTTAATGGCACGAGCTTATACTGATCTGTATAAGAATTAATCCCTTCCGGCTGGTTATATTTCCGGACGGTAGCATGATGAACTCCCACCAGGAATACTATCAAACACAAAGCCGCAACCACGCCGCCCAAAACAATCTTCAAAAGAAACTTCATGGTTTGCAAGCCTCCCTGATCAATGCCCCAAACACTTTGCAAATGTAATTCCCATGCGATTCATGCTTCCCCCCGCTAACAATAATCCACCTCATAATAGAAAAAATTTTCGTAGATTCGTTCCGTATACATCCGATAGCTGCCCAGTTCGGCGTTTTCCGCCGGAGTCAGCCTGCTCCGGTCGGAAACCCAGCCCTTTCCTTTGGGAAGCACGGGATAGTTGATATGCTCTCCCGTATACGGAGAACCCATCGTTTCAACCCATGCGGGGCGATCGGCTGGCGAATAATAAAACCCCATATAGACGGAACAGGTAACGTTTCCCAATCCATCCATCGCAAACACGATCACATCGCTGTCTGCAGGATATTCGATTTGGATAAAGCCGTATCGATCCATGAAATCCACGATTTCGGGTTCGGTAACCGTTACTCCGCCTGATCGTGAATCCCTCAGTTCGCCACAAATTTGATCTTCTCGATTCCACAGGTAATCGTAGGTTTCGCCCCACCTGCGTATATCGTCCATCCGCGCGCACAGGTCGGTATAATTGTTCTGCACAAAGGCGATGATTCGTTTACGTTTCGGAGTGCGGAAATCCGGGCGATGATCGCCGAACCGCGCCCAGCCGAGGTAGAGCGCACTCAGCATCGTGATGATCATAGAACAGCAGAGTATGCATAGGGCGCGCTTTCCAAAATAGCGTTTTCGTTTCATCGGGGGGATTCCTCCTGTGCCGCGTTCCTTTGTAGCCCTATTCTAACAGATGTGATCGCTCTTTTCCACCTTTTTCGGCATTTCAATGATTGCCGCGCTGAAAAAAACTTTGTCTGAGCGGTTTACAAAATCGGAAATGCGTGCTATAATACATTTGAAAACAGAATATTGGGAGTTCACGGGTGTTCGCATGAAAGTGCGAATGAAAAGGGAACGGAGTGAAAATCTCCGACAGGACCGCTGCTGTGATGCGGAGCCGCGCGCAAAACGTCATTGGCGAAAGCCGAGAAGACCGCGCGAGGGCGAGGATGCTAAGTCAGAAGACCTGCCTGTGGATTGCGTATCACCTTCTTCGGACTAAAGAAAGATATGTGCCTGCGCCATCCGAAACGCCGAACGGATGGTTATGCGGCGGCGACGCCGTGGGAATGAGCGGTTTCCTTTTCCCGCAATTCATCTATGCAGTATGCAGAATCGATTGGACGAAGAATCTGATCCGATTCTGTTTTTTGTTCTCACATCGGGGCGCGGACGCGCTCCGGTGCGGGATATAGACGCGCGGGTTCGCTCCCAATCCGATCGTTGATTTTGCCATCATTCGTGGACGTTGAACGTGTATATCGTCCGCTATCGTCGTATCCCCCCGACGAATATAGATGGAGGCGAGCGGATTGGGCCCCGATCGCCAACCGGGGCTGTGCAGAACGAACGGCGTTCCGCACAGCCCCTTTGATTTGTCTGAAGTCAACGTGTTCCATCGCAAAACGCCGGTTTTGCATTTCCTGTACCGTAAAAGCGGGCGCTTCCGGAAAATACATGCATTCCGGAAGCGCCCGTTTTGATTTGTTCAGTTTTACGTCTTTACGCCGCCTGATCGAACTGGCTGTTGTAGAGATCGGCGTAGAAGCCACCCTTTTGCATCAGTTCATCGTGCGTGCCGCTTTCGATTACATCGCCATCGCGCATGACCAGAATCAGATCGGCGTTTTTGATGGTGGACAGGCGGTGGGCGATCACGAAGCTGGTGCGATCGTGCGTAAGCTCATCCATCGCACGCTGAATCAGCAGTTCGGTGCGGGTATCGACGGAGGAAGTGGCTTCATCCAGAATCAGCATCGGCGCGTTTTGCAGCATCGCGCGGGCGATGGTCAGAAGCTGCTTCTGTCCGGCGGAGATGGATGTGCTATCGGACAGCACCGTATCAAAGCCGTTCGGCAGCGCGTGGACGAACTTATCCAGCCCGCAGGCGCGGCACACGGTTTCCAGCTGATCATCGTCAATGCCCTGCATATTGTAAACCAGATTTTCGCGCACGGTGCCCTCGAACAGCCAGGTATCCTGCAATACCATGCTGAACAGGCTGTGCACATCCTCGCGGCGCATATCGGAGGTCTTTACGCCGTCGATGGAAATGCTGCCCGCGTTGATTTCGAAAAAGCGCATCAGCAGGTTGACCATCGTGGTTTTGCCCGCGCCGGTGGGGCCGACGATCGCCACCTTCTGGCCGGGCTGCACCACGGCGGAGAAATCCCTGATGACCACCTTATCGGGCGCATCCGGATAGCTGAAGCGCACATGATCAAAGGTAACCTGTCCGCGGGTCTGAATCGCATGCGCGGGTTTATTGCTCTCATCGGAAAGCTCCTCGCTCTCCAGAAAATCGAAGATGCGATGCGCCGACGCCGCAGCCGTCTGCAAATTGGTCATGCCCTGCGCGATCTGCGTGAGCGGCGATGTGAACAGGCGAACGTACAGGATAAAGGATACGATCACGCCGAATTCGATGGTTCCATTCATCGCCAGCAGCGATCCCACCACGCACACCGCCACATAGGAGATATTGCCGATGACGTTCATCAGCGGCTGCATCACGCCGGACAGGAACTGGGAACGCCAGTTGGCATCGTACACGGCGGCATTCAGCCGATCGAACCGATCGCCCACGCCGCGTTCGGCGCGGCTGATGCGCACGACCTCATGACCGGAATACATTTCTTCCACATAGCCGTTCAATTCGCCCAGACTCTTCTGCCGCGCGGCGAAGTACCGCTGGGATCTGGACATAATCAGCACCAGCGCCGCCATGCCGAAGAGCGTTACGCACAGCGCGATCAGCGCCAGCCGCCATTCGGTGAAAAACATCATGATCAGGCAGCTGATGAACTGCGTCGCCGCGCTGATGATCGTGGGCAGGCTGTTGGTCAATCCCTGCTGCAGGGTGGATACATCGTTGGTGATGCGGCTTAATATATCGCCCTGCGATGTGGTATTGAAGGTTTTCTGCGGCACGCGGTTGATCTTTTCAGAAAGCTCACCGCGCATTTTATAGGAAGTTTTCAGCGTGACCACAGACATAATATAATGCTGCGCAAAGCCGAACAGCGCGCTGAGCCCGTAGATCACCGCCAGAAATATGCCCACCTTCGCGATGGCCGCCAGATCGATGCCGGTCGTAAGTCCATCGGACATGATCGTCGCCATATCGCCGATTTTGTTCGGGCCGATGATCGTCATCACGGCACTGAGCGCCGCCAGCACCAGCGCGAAGATAATTATGCCCATGCTGGAGCGCAGATAGCCGGTCATGCGCGGCAGCGCGGTGCGGATATCGCCCTTTTCCTGCGTTTTATTTCTCATCATCATAATGCGTTTCCTCCCTTCGGCCTTATGCCAGCTCCGCGGCGCTGAGCTGGGACATGGCGATTTCGCGGTAGACTGCGCAATTGCGCATCAATTCGTCGTGCGTGCCCATGCCCACCGCTTCGCCGCGATCCAGCACGATGATCTGATCCGCGTGGCGGATGGTACTGATGCGCTGGGCGACGATGATCTTCGTGGTATCGCGCAGCTGTCTGGAAAGCCCTTCGCGAAGCTTTGCATCGGTGCGGTAATCCAGCGCGGAGAAGGAATCATCGAAGATCAGAATTTCCGGCTTGCGCGCCAGTGCGCGGGCGATGGACAGGCGCTGCTTCTGTCCGCCGGATACGTTGCGGCCCATCTGGGCGATGCGATACGCCGCGCCCTCCGGCAGCTTATCCACAAATTCCTTCGCCTGTGAAAGTTCGATGGCGGCGTTCAGATCATTTTCATCCTGTTGAGCGGCGTTTTCGCCGAAGAACACGTTTTCCCGAATGGAACCGGAGAACAGCACTGCCTTCTGCGTGACGTAGCCCAGCTTATCGTAGAGCGCATCGAAGGTATAATCCTTTACGTTCACGCCGTCCACCAGCACTTCGCCGCCGGTGGCATCATAGAAGCGGGGAATCAGGCTGATCAGCGTGGATTTGCCGCTGCCGGTCGCGCCGATGATCGCGAGCGTCTGCCCCTTTTTCACCTTGAAGGATAAATCGTTCAGCGCGTCCGCGGATGCGTGGGGATAACGGAAGGATACGTTTTTGAATTCCACCGTGCCGGTTTCGGGCGCGGAAGCCGCCTTACCCTCGGCGATGGACGCCTTGCGATCCAGCACTTCGTTGATGCGCTCGGCGGATACCTGCGCCTGCGGCAGCAGCATGAAGATCATCACCAGCATCATAAACGACATCACGATGTAAGTGGCGTAGGTGCTGAACACCAGTACGTTGCTGAACAGGCTCAGCCTGCCCATCGGATCGGTGAGCGCGATTTTGTTGATCAGCGCCGCGCCCAGCCAGTAAATCGCCAGCGCCAGACCGTTCATGCCCAGCATCATCGTGGGCTGCACCAGCGAAAACAGCTTCTGATTCTTCATCTGCACGTTCATCATGTCCAGGCTGGGCTTGCTGAATTTATCGTTCTGATAGGCTTCGGCATTGAAGGCGTGCACCACGTTGATGCCGGTCAGATTTTCGCGGGCGACGCGGTTGATGCTGTCGGTCAGCTTCTGCACGATGCGGAAGCGGGGAATGCAGGTGGCCATCACCATAAAGATCGTGGCGCAGATCGCCAATACGAAGCCCGCCGTTACCGCGGAAAGCTCCCAGCTCTTGCCCAGAATCTTGACAACGCCCCAGACCGCCATGATCGGCGCCTTGATCATCATCTGCAGGCCCATCGCCACGATCATCTGAATCTGGGTAATATCATTCGTGGTGCGGGTAATCAGGCTCGGCACGGAAAAATCGGACATTTCCTCCTGCCCGATTTCCATCACATGATGGAATACCTTGCCGCGCACGGTGTAGCTGAAGCCGGACGCGGTTTTCGCCGCCAGATAGCCGCAGATCACCGCCAGCAGCGCGCTGATCAGCGTGCAGCCCAGCATTTTCAAACCTACGTTCCAGATATCGCCCGACGCGCCGGAGGTTTTGATCAGCATGGTCAGCTCCGTCATGTAATCGGGCAGGCGCAGGTCGAAATACACCTGACCTACGACGAACGCGGCGCAGATCAGCGTCATCAGCTTTTCCTTCCGCCGCATGTTCTTCAATAGTTTCAACATAGCGATTTTCTCCTTTACAGGCCGTTCTTGCGAATATCTTCGATGTTGTTGTCCAACAGGGTCATCGCCTTGTGCAGCGCTTCCCGATCGGCATCGCTCATGCCCAGCGTCAGCCGTTCGGAAAACTGCCTTTGCAGATCTCTGCCGTGTTCGATCAGCGACCGCGCCCGTTCGGTGCAGATCAGCAGCGTCTGCCGCCGGTCGCCCGGCACCTCCTGCCGCTGCAGATAGCCTTCGCCAACCAGCCGTTCTACATGCACCGATACGATGCTGGGCTTCATGCCGCGGTATTTGCAGATATTTTTGGCGGTGGCGTATTCGGGGTTGTTCGCGGCGAACATCAGAATATCCACCGCCAGCGGCGGCAGACCGCTTTCGCGGCACAGCGGCTGAAGCACGCGGTGGTAGGCTTCGATGAAGCGAGCGGCGTTGCTGAAAACCCGAATCGAGGTAATCCCTGTATCAAGCATGGTAAACCTCCAATTTCAAATAGTTTAATATTAGAATATACAGAATTATATCATTCGAATTTAAAATGTCAACGCCCGATTCGGTAAACAATTTATGAACGCGCGCAGCAGGGGCGCGCAAAATCACGGTTTACTTTCATCCGAATTTCGGATACAATATTCGCAGGAACGGAGTGCATGAATGCGCCGGAGAATGCCTGAAGGCCATCGTGCTTCGGCATCGCGAGCAGCGGGAAAGGAAACGAGGCATGAAAACAGGATTGATACTTGAGGGCGGCGCCATGCGCGGGTTATTCAGCGCGGGCGTGATGGATGTTATATACGAAAACGGCATCCGGTTTGATGGTATCATCGGCGTTTCCGCGGGGGCGGCGTTCGGCGTGAATTACAAATCGGGGCAAATCGGGCGGGTGATCCGGTACAACGCAAAATATTGTCGGGACAGACGCTATTGCGGCGTCGGTTCGCTGCTGAAAACGGGAAACCTTTTCAGTACGGCGTTCTGCTACGGCGAAGTGCCGCTGAAGCTGGACGTATTTGATTTCGACGCCTTTGAAAGCGATCCGACTGCGTTTTATATTACCTGTACGGATGTAGAGCGCGGGCAGCCGGTTTACCACGAATACCGCGGGCGAAACGACCACGGCTTCGATTGGATTCGCGCATCCGCATCGCTCCCGCTGGTTTCGCAGATCGTAGAAATCGACGGCATGAAGCTGCTCGACGGCGGGATAACGGATTCCATCCCCGCCGCATGGTTTGAAAGCGCCGGTTACACGAAAAACGTGGCGATTCTGACGCAGCCCGAAGGCTATCGGAAGGAGAAAAACCGGATGCTTCCGCTGATTCGCATGAAGTACCGGAAATATCCAAAGCTCGTCCGCGCGTTGGAAAATCGCCATCTGATGTACAATGCGGAATTGGATTTCGTCCGGATGCGGGAAGAACAGGGCGGGCTTTTCGTCATCCGTCCCGATTCGCCGCTGCCGGTAAAGCGCGTGGAAAAGGATCCCGACAAATTGAAGACCTGCTATGAAATCGGCAGGCGGATCGCCGAAAGGGAGCTTGCGCGGCTCCGCGCGTATATGCAATGAGTGCGGATACACGATCGGGACTGTAATCCGGCGTTGGCAAATCGGGATTTAACGGGGGATTTGAAATGAATATTGAAACCGCCAGAATGGTCATTCGTGATTTTACCATGAATGATATAAACGATATGCAGGATATTTTGGGCGATGCTGAAACAATGAAGAATTACTGTCCGATTTTTGACTTGAGCTCCAATGAATTTATTGGTTGCTGTGGACTGAGGCCATACAAGAAAAATCAATATGAAATGGGCTTTCATCTTCGTCCGAAGTACTGGGGAAAGGGATACGCAACGGAAGCAGCAAACGCTGTCATTGATTATGCTTTCCATCACTTTCATGCAGATGGATTATTTGCCGGCCATAATCCAAAGAACGTTGTTTCAAGAAAGGTATTATTAAAACTTGGATTCGTGTATATTGGTGATAAATTTTACGCACCAACAGGCCTATATCATCCTTCTTATGAATTGAAGAATCTTTGCTAACTTCCGGTTTTCGGAGGTATTCATGAAAATCATAAATTGAGAAAACGCGGAACACTACCGTTGGAAAACGGTATGCGATAGATGGCACTTTGTGAAATCTGACGCACTGAGCATCATTGCAGAAAAAATGCCGCCGCATACGGAAGAGGATATGCACTTTCATCACAAATCGCGGCAGTTTTTCTATATTCTTTCGGGCGAAGCGGAAATGCGCCTTAAGGATGAAAGCGTGCGGCTGAGCGCGGGCGCCGGAATCGAAATCGCGCCCTTAGAAGCGCATAAGATGCGAAATGTATCCGATGCGGCGGTCGAATTCATGGTCGTTTCCATGCCGAAATCGCACGGCGATCGCGAACTGGTGTGAACACAGTTACAAAAAAGTGCGTACTTGTATATGCGCGCGCCGTGATGTAGACTATAGGCACGCAAGGAACCTTGCAAATACATCCGGAGGATATCATCATGGCAAACTACACAAAATGCAGCATTGGAAATGAAGGTCGCGTTGAGCTTCACGATAAACTGGCACTGACCGGCGCAGAAATCAGCGTCAATCGGCTTCCCGCGGGCGCGGGCGTTCCGTTCGTACATTCCCACAAGAACAACGAAGAAATCTATGGCGTTCTTTCGGGCAGGGGAAAGGCGATAATCGACGGCGCAGAAGTTGCGCTCGCCGCCGGAGATTGGCTGAAGGTCGCGCCCGCCGCAAAGCGCCAGTTTTCCGCGGCGGAGGATACGGGGATCGAATTCATCTGCATTCAGGTGAAGGAAAATTCCCTCGACAGCTTTACCGCAGCGGACGCAATCGTATATTGATATATCAGGCAAAAGCCGGCGGCGGCCAAACGGTCGCCGCCGGCTTTATATCCTACAGTCGCCGCGCTTCCAGATAATAGCGCTTTTCGTTGGCTTCGCCCATGGAGAAGGTTTTGCGGGGCAGCACGCCGTTTGCGCGCACGTAGGGGAACAGCTGATCCTTTTCAAAACTGCACGGCAGGAACGCGGCGGCATGCTCCGCCCGCGCCATTTCGCGCACGGTATTCTCGCCGTGGATATAATCGATCTGCGCGCCGGGATGCGATGCTACATAATCATCCAGGAACGATTGCAGATCGCGCAGCGGATGATCGGGGTAGGCGTAGCCACGCTCAAAACCGTTGTATACGCAGATGACCTCGCGCCCGTCCCGCACGCCGATTCCGGTATCGCGCAGGTGCGCTTCGTAAGCCGATTGCAGATCGGCAGGATCAATGTCGCGCAGAATGCGGTAAATCGGTTCGAACCGGATCGCATCGCTGTGCAGATTCACGATTTCGGCAAGCGCATAGCGCGCGGGATGGCACGCGCGGGCGTATTCCGGCAGCCGTTCGCGGAATTCCAGCCAGTGCGCGCGCGCCGCCGCCAGCGAATGATTTCCATCGCCCACGGCGAGGAACAGCCCATCGCAGCGATCGTACAGGTTATCCAGCGCATCCTCCAATTCCTGCGCCTGATCGCCCTCAACGCGCCAGCCGCGGATGTGCCCGCCGTTCTGCATCAGATCAAAATCATATAAAAGCTCCAGCGTATCGCGCCGGTCATACAGCTTTTCGATCGCGGATTTATCCGGATCATCCAGCAGCATCAGCACGTGCGGAAGCTCCAGACATGCGCCGCGGCGCACCTTTACGCGCGGCGGCACGCGTTCGATCACCGTGCCCTCCGTGGCGCGAATCAGGCTCTGACTGCCGGATGCAAAATCGTACTGCTCCAGATCCAGCGCCGCCATCAGCCCGATGCGCAAGCCGGATTGTGTGGCGCGCTCCACCAGCACATAGCCGCTGCGCACTTCGATGCGCAGCGCCTGATCATCCAGATAGGCGCGCATGTTCTTCTGCATCTCCTCGGTGTGATCCTGTCCGTCCGCCAGATACGCCTCCGGCAGCGTAACGCGCAGCGCGGACGGCGCATCGCCCACGATTTCCTCCACCTGCCGCCAATATTCCGGCTGGCTCGTATATTGATCCACCGCCACGATGGCCCATTTGCTATAATCTACATTCTTCCGCTTCGAGGGAAGCAAAATTTCCGATCTGTGAATGACTGGGTTTTTCATATGATTCATCCTCCGTTTGTACCGCTATATACGATTATACACGATCCAACGGCGATTGACAATTGTACAAAACATAATTTGACGCACAATTACCGCTATGCTATAATGACTGTGACGGCGCGGCGCTCAAATCTCTGATTTAGCCGTCGCGGTTTTCGCTTTTGGGCGAAAATTCAAAAGCCCGAAGGGATTTCGACCTTGCGTTCGCGATATATAACGGAACCCATAAGTAGTAAAGTTAAAGCCGCCATCCAGCGCTAACTGGTAGGCGGCTCCAACTTATAACGGAGGGAGAAGCCCAACCAAAAGCGTCATCCCTTCCTGCTGTTATTATATCACGGTACAGTTTGACTGTCAACGATGAATTTCTGCGCGAGTATCCTATTGCGCAGATAAGGAGTGATCGATCATGACTCGACAGGAATTTTCCGATCTCGCGAAGCGCGGGATCGTGCTGCTGGACGGCGCGACGGGATCGAATCTGCGCGCGGCGGGTATGCCTGTGGGCGTATGCGTGGAGGACTGGGTGCTATCCCACCCCGATGTGATCATCGATCTGCAAACGCGCTATGCCGACGCGGGCAGCGATATCATCTATGCGCCCACGTTCGGCGCGAATACGGCGAACCTTTCCATGTACGGCATGGCGGATCGCGCGGCGGACATGAATCGGCGGCTGGTAGACCTTACGCGCCGCGCGGTGGGCGATCGCGCGCGCATCGCGGGCGATATGACCACGCTGGGCAAGCCCGCTGACGCGCCGGACGGCTAT
>JABLTK010148807.1_pt1 | contig 35898 bp, 58 predicted proteins | sample 7160131 | NCBI WGS metagenome assembly JABLTK01 (sample SAMN14651221, study PRJNA627086) | human gut metagenome | isolation source: feces | host: Homo sapiens
AACTCCCTTACGAAGATGAGTATGAGCTTGGAACACTGCTCCCTTTGCTCCTTTACGCTGACCTACACGACTCGTTAGTACCTCATTTACACAAAACTCATTCTATCAACTCAATTTTGAATTCATTCGATTCTACAAATACTTACCTCGAATCACACGACCCATAGAGTGTTGTTGATGTGTGGAAAGTGAATCAAAATGAAGACTGTAATTAAATGGGTTTCTGTTGGGAAAATGGTTCTGTATCCAACATGTGTTATTATCCCATTTAGGGTCATTTTTCATCCAAACTATAATCGTGTGAAAAACATCACAATTTCAAATCACAAACATTCCAAATACATAGTCACTTCTTATCACTAAGAACTACAGTGGGGTCTGTAGTATCAAGTAGATTCGCCTGATTTGGCAATAGAACCCCCTCATCATCTTTCCGAAGTTTTACATTTCCGGTAACTTCTTTATCTCCTGTATACTACAACTGATTAACGCATTTCTTGCCTACAGTCCTTCCCATAGCAAAATTTCTCTTATATAGTGACATAGCGGCATCTGAAACATGAACTTTGGAAATATAGGAAGCTCCGGCAACTTCTGCATATGTCTTTGCTTCAGCAAGAATTTTATTTCTAAATTCTATTCTGTTATCGAAATTAAGCAATGAAACCAGAATAAAACTCCAAAAGGAAGGGAATGACGTTCTCTTCATAAGCTGGCACTCCCATCGACTCCAGTAGTGCTTGAATGTTTTGAATATATGGATTTACCTCTTCCTTTTTGAAAATGGCATTATCTTCTCATAACAGCTCTTCGACAAGTCATACCTGGATTTAATCCATCTGGAGGACAATCTAAAGCAGTTGGCTCTTCTTCCATTCCCGTGAACAGAAATGTGTATGTTCAGAAACAGAACGAACAACTAATAAAAGGACCAGATAGAGAAGAGTACTATGAACCGCTTTTCCTCTTCTGTTTACACCACGAACAAATGAAGTCACCCCCTTTCTCAGGATCATACTCAGTGCAATCAATATGGGACCAATCCTCACATATACAGCACTGTACCATGGCTTTCCCGTCATCGTAGTTCTCTTGTTCAATTCCACAAGGACATCGAAACATCCAGGTTTCGCTCTCTTCCTTCTTCTCAGAGAGTGGTGACGCATCAGCTACAAACTGATCGATGTTCTCATTGCTATCAATGCTATCAGGATACGGTGAGATATCCACAAATACTGTAGTATCCTCACTAGTAGCCGACATATCATCTATATTCACATACATTCCACACTCCTACCAGGATGCAGCAATTGATGTCCTCCTGGTGTCCACCGATTATCTCGACACCGAGTTGATAGTTCCAAAAGCACCCCCAGTGGTCCTGGAGAGTTCAACTTTTCTGCTATCAATGCCTCGAAGGCTTGTAAATCATTCCTGCCTGATCCATAGATTTCATGCAGGATCTTCAGCGCTACGACAAGAAAAGGAATTGTGAGTTTCTCTGAAGGAGACATTCGATCACGTTCTGAAGGATCATCCATCGGAATACCACTCTGAGCACGCATAAACCGAACATATCTCATAGCCGCCAACCAATTGACTTTCCAGAACTGCCATTTGAATGCATCTTCATACTACATATCAACCACTCTTCTAATGTCGTACTGCATCTGTGAATAATTGGCGATAAGAGGTGATTTGTCGGCGCATCGACAAACCACACAAGAACCGCGAGATTACGATAATCGAAGGTGTATGTGCTTGAATGATGAAGAGCTTTCCAGAAGGCATTACAACTTGTTCTCCTATCCATCATTCACTCCATCGAATTTCACCTTCTTTCACATCCACACTCATGACCAGAGTCAGAGAAGCCAAACCTTGTGAACATGTTTGAAGTGACTCTGAACTCAATCGGCCACTGATAGGAAAGAAAAACACACGAATTGAACCTTTCTGTACGAAGATTAGAGAGTTATCAATCACATGAAGCAATCGACCATCATATACTCCTTCAGATGACAGAAAAACGACTGATTTTGGTGACTAGATTATCAATAAACTAGAATCCTTACCACAACAAAGGTAGTATCACGATGTTTGGGTTTCTCTTGCTTCTGAAACTCCTTTAGATCAACTGTCCAATCCAACTGATCGATGAGAGTTCCAGGTGAGAACGAAGCAATACTATTGGTGGAATTACTGTCCAGCACCACACACAATGGCCAGGTATCCAATTGGAAGAGTGCTTCACATACATTCAGACCACACTTGAATCGAGCACCCTTGATCTAAACATGAATGAAGTGATGAGTTCTCACTGTTTGGACATAAGCTTCATAATAGTCTCCCAGTGATTCACGAAACCAATTGAGAGAGAGTTTGTCATGAGGTATAGTACACCCAGGCAAGATGCCTTGAATGATGAAGACATCCCGAAGTGTTGTATCTGTTTATGATCGAATAGATCTGATATTACCAAGAAGAGAATGATATGTCACAGTGGAGGCAATTAGAACAGGCACAGTCACTGCAGATGCTGTCAGCAGTTGTGTGTACCATCCAGGTTTGTCTGCGAATGATTCATATTGATTGAAGCTACCATTCTGTTGAAGGATATCACAGACATAGGGAGGAATCTGGCTCTGGAGATCTCGTTTACGGCTCTTTCTATAAGTGAATGTCACTCACCAAATTCACTCTGCAGGGGCTGGGAGCGATGGGAACAGAGGTGGCTGGAGAAGTGTTTTCAGAACGGTATTCTTCTCTGGGGATTGTGTTTGCCTCCTTGGAGATAACGAAAGATTGATAGGTTCAAAAAGCGAATTGTTAAAACCAGATAATCGTTGATTTCCCGTGGTCAGACTTCGTCCTTCGAGTGCTTGTGGTTGTGGCTCCTGTTGAAACGCGCGATTCTAACAATCAGTACAGTATTCAACTACACACATCAGTGAACGGGGTGGAGGGTTGCAATCCCATATCTAGAAATGGCATTTCCAATTCTATGAATCAAATTAACCAATGAAGACAAACGCATTGACGTGGGATCAATACCCTGACCAGTGATGAGAGGACTATTCAACCTGGAACCAAGATCTATACTGTGATCAATACCACGATTCCAAACCATTCCCCGATCGATTCTTATCTTCGTGAATGATACTCCCAATGGTACTCTGATATAGAACTCCAAGAGAGTTTCCATCACTTTCTGCTTCTCGTGTACTTGATCCATGGGGTTGATTGGAGGAAAAAGGAATGACCGGACTACCAAATATGTCTGCATGATATCCTGGAGAAGGGACAATTGGAACTTCATCCATTCCATCATATTCCGGATTCGGAATGATAGGACTCGCCATGTTATCTTGATCCTCTTGAACAAGAGCAAGGGGTGTCGGATTGCCATCACTAGACCGGCGAGGTACTTTCCTGTTGAAATTCATGATACTATACATCACATCTTTTGACCCGGATAGAAACCTTTCTGATCTTATTACAGATGTGTTTGAATTGGCAGATACAGGTTAAGGAAAAGGCTTCAAACACAAAAGATTGCAAAATAGCTTTGTTGAATAGTATAGAGTGTGTCGCAAAAACAGATAAATTCCCGTGATACTCGAATGACTGTATGAGAATCAATAAACATATCTATCCCGAATTCAAGGTTACGTAGAATCGACCTCCAATGGCCGATTCATCCAAATCACTTTTCATTACTAAAAGACAGAGTAAACACTCCTTGTAACAACTCTTAAACATCTCCATAAAATCATTTAGATCCAATGGGCTTTCACACGATTTCTTGTCAGGACCCACTTGATTGACTTCAGTGAAATGATACTCAGCACCAAACACATAGGTGAATAGTGGAAGGTTAGAACTCCGACTTAGTGATCTGACCTTGGTAGAGATGGAACTGGTGTTCTTCAACATGAACATGTCTCCAACAGTACTCATCTGACTCACACTCATAACATAATCATTCCAACCCATGAAAGCAATTCGCTTACCAGGATTTGCCTTGCTGATCTGTTGGAGAATGCAATTATGTCGATTCAAGAATGGTTTCGATTCTGTGAACGACTTCTTGAACTCCACTCCCTAAAATGAACAGTCATCAATTATCCCCACACAACTGTTGTAGAAAATGGTAAGATCGAGAGCAGCACGCGCATCTTCTGCAGGATCATGCCCACGAGGAACACGAGTGGTATCAGAATGAATACTCTGGTTGTGACTAGCACTTTGGATTGATCGATTAAGATAATGAACAGTCAGATATCGAAGTGAATGTTTGAATCCAGGTGTAGGATGAGTATATCGTACTGCTGTATCAATTACACGGTCAGGAACAATCTTCAATACCGAGAGATCATTCTCCAGAGAGTGACCAACTAAAATAATTGGCTTCCGTGTCAAGAGATCGAATACCTCCTTCTGAATTACTGGAAATGCTATGGAATGATTGTAAGAATCAGGTTTCACAGTTAGTACAATTCTTGATAATTTCGGGAGTAATTCCTGACCATTCTGTGCGATAATCTGTGATCTCACCTTCTGGTTTCACATATTTGTCATATAAAATTCCCTTCGTTGATACCACACTTATATGAGCCAGTTCATCACGGTGTCCCATAGTCTCCACCATTTCACAATCCAAAGCAAGCAAATCACTACAACTCATAGAATTCCATTAACGAAACTCTTCTAAATATTCATCTAATACTTCCTTACAAGCATCTTTCATAAACAGAAAACCCTCATTTGCCAATTCTTCATGATGTTCTAGAGAATCAATCTGATATACATCCTACCTTTTGACCTGACAACCATATAGTTATTGGCCTGTAACTCTTCTTCAGTAAGACACATAGATGAATAGGATAGTTTATCCACCCATAGAGATTCTTCACCTGACGATCTACTTCGCTTTTGAGACTGGATACCATAAAACAAGTATTGATCCCAAGAATCTGGAATGGGAGCTTTTCGAACTGGAACTGAACACAAAGAAGATAATAACTCATCATTCACTAAAATTGAAGGAAAAATGGACACTTACTTAGTTCGTTATCACGAACGGCAATAAAGGTAACATTTCGAATATTTGGCTTGTTTCCAATAAAAATCCAATTTGGTGGAAGTGGTTCCATTGTCAATGTCCAAAGAAGGAAATTACGTACATCCTACAAGTTGTCAACATTCCAAAAAGCCATACCATGACAGAAATACCCGATTTACGCTTTTCCAATTTGTCGATAGCTGTTTGGTTGATTTCGAAATAAGGCGACTAGATGATGAGAAGGAATGATAGAGAGTAACCTTAATTCGATGTGTTTGGTCTTCATTGTCCATTTCATAAATAACAAATGGTTTATTTTAGGTCTTTATTTGATCATTTGGAATGATTGTGCATATTTAACAAAAGAAGAGAACTTCACCGAACAAATGCATTCTAGTTGATGTTTAATTCGTTAACATGGGTACCACCATTCTGACTGTTGGTTTAAAGAAAAAGAAAGGCATTCTAGAAGATGGAACCACATTAAACAAGAAGAGATACTATTAGAATAACAGTATGTGACTTATTCCCGCGGTTCATAACAATGAAACGCCCTCTCTCGTTCTCCAACTCGTCACAGATTCGTCAATCAAATCCAGTAGTCAAGTATGTATTGCAAAATAGTGTCTCCTTGGATGGACTTGTCGATAGAGCGAGAATGGTTGTTTAACTGGTTTCTAGACAAGAATGGCTCCCATTCGTAAGGTGAAGATTGTAAAGAAGAAGTTGACTTCGTTCCCTCGTTTTCAGGCTGATAAGTTCAAGAGAATGAATGTACGTCTTGTGTTGAGAGTTGAGGGTCTAATTTTTGTAGCAGCACTGGAGAAAGCCCAAAGGTATTGATGGACGTTGCAGACGTCGTTTCCGAGGTGCTACTCTGATGCCCAACATTGGTTACGGTTCTAATGCTGCCACCAAGCACATGCTCCCTAACGGACTGTACAAGTTCATTGTGAGCAATGTGAAGGATCTGGAGCTTCTGATGATGCATAACACCACCTATTGTGCTCAGATTGCTCATAACGTTTCTGCCAAGAAGAGAGCTGAGATTCTGAAGCGTGCTAATGAGCTTTCGATTCGTGTGGTGAATGGAAAGTTGGAATGGAGGAAATGGATAATTTGTAGCGCTGCTGTAACCAAGGTTGAGGCTGAGGCTGAATAAGGATCATATGGATGGAATGATTGACATTCTTGATGTTTGTTTCAAAACGGGGTTTCGGTTGTCCATATTTTCATCAAGTCTCCAGAAATAGAGGATGGGGAAGCGTGACTGGAAGAAGGTCAGTAAAAGAAAGAATGGAGAAGATGTTGAGCCCACAGAGTGTGAATTGGTTTGGGATAGTGATTGTTTGTAGAGAGGAGATGAAGTTCTACCCTCCAATTGCTGAGAAACCTACCTCTGAAAGTAAATGGAGTTATGCTATAGACAATGAAGATGTGTTTGGAGATGACAATTTTGAAGGTTTTATGGGTTTGGAAGTGTTTCATGGTTTGCTTTGTGAGGCTGTTTGATGTGCAGGGTCTCTAGCTGAATTGAATGGAGAAAAGAAGGGAGAATCGTATCGGTATCTGTCAAAGAGTGATTTATAGAACTGCTGATATGAAGGTGGAAGGTGATACTTCAATGGAGGAGGATTCAGCATTATTAGAAGATACTGAATTGCTGGCAGATGAGCTTCCTTCTAAGATTGTAAAAAAGCAATCGAAAGACTCCTTGAAGTAGACTTGATATCTTTCCGTTCTCTTATAGAGCTCAAAAGAAGCACGAGCAATTACGCAATGAAGTAGATGAAATATCTGGAGGCCAGAATGCCTTCTTGTTGTATGGGAAAGTATCCTGGAAACACTTCCATTTACATTCTCAGTTACTTCACAATCTCACTGGAATGCATTGTGACCGTCCTACTCTAATTCAGGAGAGAGCTATTGAGAGTGCTTTTAGTGGTAATGATGTTTTGGGTGCTGCTCCTACGGGAAGTGGAAAGACGCTTGCTTTCTGTATACCAGCTGTGGATTGGTTGATGAAACATGAGAAGAGGGGTGACAAGGAGGAGAGTGAGAGTGAGGAGGAGAACAGTGTGAGTGAAGAGGAGAATGACAAGGAGGAAGAGAGTGACAAGGAGGAGGAGAATGTGAGTGAAGAGGAGAATGACAAGGAGGAGAAGAGTGAAGAGGAGAATAACAAGGAAGAGAAGGGAATGAAAGAAGAATCACATCATCAGACATCTCGAAAGCATGGTACTCGTATCTGGGATGTTAAATGTCTAATAATCACTCCTACACGAGAACTTGCTCTTCAAATCAATCGTGTAATCACCCGTCTCACTGAACATACTTCTATTCGGACTGCAGGACTTATTGGTGGTCTTGCCATTCCCAAACAGCAACGTCTCCTTCGCAAGCACCCTGAAATCATTATTGGTACACCAGGTCGAATATGGTACTTTATGGAACAGAAACTCTTGGGAGAATCTTGTTTGCATCATGTTCGATTCATTATTGGAGATGAAGCTGATAAGCTAGTAGTGATTCATAATTATTATGATTATTAGATCACACCTGGAGCATATCCTGAAATATCCAAGATTATTACAATATTAGCAGATTCTGCCGTGGTACCAAAAATCAGAGGTATTTATCATTGCATAATTCTGATCTTAGATGAACGATCACAATCTCTCTTCTTCTCAGCAACACTTGATCTTCATTCAAATTCCACTCAAATTCAAGCATTGAGAAAATACATGAAACAACTTAGTCAACGTGGGAATCCTGAAGTAATTATGACAAATGATGTTCCATCACCTCGACAAGATCAGAATATCCTGCCTTCAGGATTGAAGTTATGTTCAGTGATTACTGGAGGTGATCATGAAAAGGAAGAATTCTTATACTATTATGGAAAACAGTTTAGTGGTCGAACCCTAGTCTTTTTCAATTCAATTCGTAAGTATGTCGATGAACAATTATTGATAGGTGTGGTGAAGCGTGTGTATGATCTTCTGAAGAATCTTAATTTGACGGTTTATAAGATTTATTCTGGAATGCAACAAAAACAGCGTATTCAGCATATTAACGCTTTCACTTCTCATTCAGATAGTCTTCTTCTAGCTACCGATGTGGCTGCTCGTGGTCTAGATCTCCCAGATCTTACTACTGTGATTCATTATCACTTACCTCCTACACCCACCATCTTTGTTCATCGATCTGGACGTACTGCTCGTGCAGGAGCCCGTGGTATCTCCATCTCACTTGTGAGTTCTCAAGAGAAGACTCTCTATCAGAACATTTGTACTCATCTTCATATGACAAATGGATTCCCTTCGTTCCCTCTAGGTGTGTCGTTGAATCCTACTCTCAAACAGTGTGTGAAACTGGCTCGTCAAATAAGTGATATTGTGACAAAGAGTACTCATGAGGATCGTGATGCTATGTGGTTGAAGAAGAATGCCATTGAAGCAGGTCTCCAAGAGAATCTCGAGGATACAGATGATGCAGTGAAGCTAACAAATGCTGATAAGAAACGGATTCGAGTTGGAATGTAGAGGATAATTGATTGTAGGGAATGAAGTATGAGTTGAATCAGTTGTTGAAGCAACCGATCACTGGGTCTACTTATACTGGTTCGTATATTACATCGGATCCAAAGGTCTTAGGTAAGTAAGTGATAGGATGATGAAGTGTAGAGATGCTTCGGAGAGGTAATTCGTTTAATCAGAAACGAAACCCATTAGATGAATGTTCCACACCTCAAGAACATCGTAATTCTAAGCGAAATTGATCTGTTTGTAACAAAGATGGAAGGAGTTCATTTGTAATGACTTCTCTGCACACTGTCTTACCCGCTTTTTGTACTCTTTTATATTTGTAACGTACAACTAACGTTCATATTCCACTCAATCAACTACTGAGGCCGCTGCTGCATTCGCTGGACTCTCTGGATTTGGATCATTTAACAGACTCTATCCATCACAACGAATCCTTGCAAATAACTTGTATTGATGTTAATACCATACTAACGGTGTTGATTGGAGACCACTTCTCCTTAATAATATCCAAACAAATCATCCCATCAACAAAAACTACATTTCAACATCTAAAAACAAATACCATTCGGGTGGAAAATGGGAGTGACAAATCGAACAACTGGTGGATTTGAGGGATAATCGTCTGGAAACCGCAGCTGCAAAGCAAACATTCCTCCTACTCATGATAATAACCACTGACAACAACCCTCCCAAGGAGAGTCATCGGGGCCGGAAATCATAGCATCCCATAGAAAGAGGTCCTCCATCTTTGACGGTGATGCACTGATTCCCTAGGCAATGAAGATGTTCGCTTATCCTTACATAGGGCGGATCATTTTGTAGTTCTTCATAATCCTTTAATAACCTTATCTGTGCCCGATTCCGCTTATTCATTCTCCTTAACAGAAAAAACTGAAATACTTTTCAACTATATCCTTTCTCCCTTTGATCAATCGCAAGTGACTAGATGCATGCCGACAGTATTATCAATTCCATTATGTCGTTTTGGAGGATGGATGCAGTTTCTATCTGTGATCTCATTTTGATTATTGGTTATTTGCTGATTGGATTGCTGTGTATCATAGCCAAAGTAAAGTGAGTTATCCCTCGATCTTCTCACTCCTCTAGAAAATCCAGATCACAGGCCATTTTTATCGGAACCACATCATTTCTGAACTATACATTGGCCTTTGGAGTTGGTATATTGGTTTTCTTCGTTTGTTATAATAGGTCGTACAATTCATCTTTGTCTTTGCTATTTTTATGGTTATCGGATCCAAGTGATTGGCGTATTACCAATCTATCGCTATAACGATCATTTCACTGTCCTTGTGGATATGGCATGTAACCTACTCTACTTCTTTTCTATGATGATGTTTGTACTCATTTGGTAGTAGCTGGAAGTGTGTATCATGAATAGTCTTCATTCGGTGAACACACATCCATCAGTTACTGTAGTCAATGAGAAACTAGATATTTCGGTCAAGAAAATGTGGGTGATTGTGATCTCTGTGATTCTCTGTATTGCAGTTGTTGCATGCTATTTGCTTGGATTTATAACGAACAGTCGGATTATTTTCCTCTCTTGACTCTAGATGTCTTCATTTTTGCTTCTGCTGGAATCTTTTCGGTTTTGGAAATTATCCTAATTGTAAAATGGATTCAGTTCTATAAGAGTATTCGAACGGTAATCTTGTAGGATTTGAGAATTCGCTTCATAGTAGAAATACCGTGATTCCATTGAATGTGAAACGAAATCAGATTTGTAGCGCGAATCAACGCTGTAGTCTGTATATTGTGAGCTTGGTAGGTCGTATCAGTCTACAGATTCTCCTTTCCTTCAATTATGTTCTGCATATTGTAACATTCCTGATTCTCTTTCATTTAGTCTTCGTTTGCTCTCACATTGTTGTATTTACTCTTCACAGAAATTACACCGTTGCTTGCAGCTGTCATTCACCAACTGTCCTCTATTCATACTTCTCAGATGTAAAAGAGTTGTTTCTTGGTTGATGCATAGTTTTGAAGGATACTTCACAAATCTGCTTACATCACTTCAAGATGTCCTTTCTGTATAATATTTTTTAGTCTTGACGTTATATCTGTTTGTTGGTATTACGCCATTTCGGCGACTCCAAATTGCGACACCGTACCGCATCTATTGGTTTCGTAACGGCTACTTATAATTACTTTTCAGAGCTGTTGCCAAAGGAATCAATAAGTACTACCTTTCTCCATGAGGATACGGAGGATGAATTTGTATGGCCGGTAGATCCAACTCATTATCGCCTGGAAGGCTTAGTTGGACATGTAGTTTTTTTTGACTACTTTGAGTGATAGGGGTCCTCGGCTCTAGTGTATAAAGGAATTTGTGTCGACAACAACCAAGTTGTTGCTGTGAAAGTTGTGAAATTGGATGTTCAGTATTCAAACTTGACTTCTCTACAAAACGAAGTAATCACAATGAGACTTTGTCATCATCCCAATATCATTCGTTGTTATAGTTGTTTTATCAGTGGTACCTCTTTATGGATTGTTTGTCCGTACATGTGTAAAGGATCCTTTTTGAGGATTCTCCAGTATTTGAAGTCGACTTCTTTCATTCGAGAGGGAGAAGGATTTGAAGTATATGATTCTGTTCCATGTCATCTCTAGGAGTCTGTCGTAGCTTATATTATTTCTGAAACTGCTAAGGGATTGCAATATCTGCATTCTTCGGGTCTGATTCATCGGTTTGCACCTTAAATACTTTTCATCTATAGTGATATTAAAGCGGGGAATATTCTTGTTGATGCAGACGGACATATATGTATTGGTGATTTGGGTATGGTTGTGAAGGAAGGTCACCGCAATTCGACCTTGAACCGACTCCATATCTCAGGTACTCCCTGCTACATGGCTCCCGAAGCTATCACACATAAACACTGTCATTGCCAATCTGACATTTGGTCGTTAGGAATCACTGCTATGGAACTGTACAAGGGAACCCCTCCTCTTGCGCGGTTTGATAATGAGGAGATTCTTCAATACACTGTTCATGAAGAAGCTCCTTCTTTGAATTCCTATTCAGATGCGTTCCCAAGGGATCCATCTTCTTCGTTCGATGCATGGATTCATGGTGTATTGCGAAAGGATATGAAAGAACGCTATCCTATTGGACGAGTGTTGACTCATCGTTGGCTGTTGCAAGCAGAAGAAGGTCGTGAAGCATTAGTCAGATTGCTGCAATCCATTCCTGATCTCCCCGTTCTTGAGAGTGTGGAAGAGTTGAATCCATGGACTGAAGATCCGAATGCATGTATGCAGGACATATCATGGGATTTCAGTTTACCTCCCGTAAAGGCTATTTCAACTAGTGATTAATGCAAATTATGTATGTTTCTAATCATTCTTTGTTTCAATCGATCTTTGAATTCATGGCGAATAATAACAAAGTAGAAGAAGAATCTGTCCGAGTAAGAGAAAAAAGATTCGATAAGAAACAGGTTCCATCGAAATGGCTTCTTCTGGTGATTGGATTCTTTATTGTACTTGGACCCTTCACTACTCCCAATGGTCTATGGTTTTGTTGGTGTCTTTCAGCCTCGTAGGGATGAAGTATTACGCTAATCCTAGATTGACATACATTTATATTAATATGTCGCTCAAAGTAAAACGGTTGGAACAAGAACAAAAAGAAAAGATGGGAAAGAAACAACAGTAAACCATTGCTTGTTAGTTACTCTTTATTCTATTCAAAAAATCATTGAGGAAGTCTCTCCATTCATCTGGTGTGTAGTACACAACTTCTCGGCAACGCTTCATCAGAATCTCCTCACTATTCGTGAAACTCAGATACAGAACCCACTTTGCCTCATTGAAGCACTTCTCAGAACGATACACTACAATACCTGTCAACTCAACACAAGCTGGCTAGATATTAGGAGTAGATAGCATACTAACATTCACACAAAGATCTTCTAACGGTTGTTGATACTTGCGAACAAAGACATAGATATCTCTTCCGTGTCTAGCGTTCATTCATCCATTCAGCATTACTGACAAAAGACAACGTCATATGGGTACTGATACTTGTAACATAGGCGAATCAGATCATTAAAGTAGGTACATAGCTCTTTTCGCTTCGTTTCCTTCACTTCGATAGAATCATTTGCTTGAATGTCCACAGAGAGTTTCACGGTTTGACACATCCAGTCACAAACGTCACTCACTGTTACAGAACCTTTCTAAAATCAAATCCATAGAACAAAGGCACTTGATAGAGAATGTGACAAGGTGCATATTCTAATGGCAGTCTATTTACCGTGAAATCATCAGAAAGAGGTGGTTGTGGGTTTCCTGCTATAGTAGCATAAAAAGATGAAGTATACATCACTTGCAACTAGAATTAACAAATGGGAACCAAAGATACGTGAAAGTGATTTACAGAAGAAAAACCACCCAACGAATTGAAGAATAAAACGTAGTCATCTCGTTCACTGTTCTCACACATCGTTACAAAATCCTCCGTTAGATCATATTTCCACACCTGATTGTAGCAATTCTCAAGATTGGGAATAATGAGATGATGATTGTTACAGATTGGAGAAACTAGTCTTATTTCATTTCATATTTCCTACCATTCAGCAAAATCGTATAGATTGTAGGAACATCGATTTCGGATCCATCCACAAAATATACCTTTCCATCCTTCACATAGATCTTTGCTAGTAGCTCTGTCGGATTCACTTTTGTAAAGTTAAAACCTTCAGAGGAAAACGGTTCATCTACTCTAGGTCTCGTAAAGAATGGTTTTCGCTTCTTCAAAATGACATCCATCATGGAATAATACCACTAACTGCCAGGTAGGATGGTATTGGGCGACAAAGTGCTTAGATCCCGGAATCCATTTCATTCTTAACCCTGCCACATCCGATCTGCACAGTCCTTCTGCTTCACTACTGCATTACATCTTAGACGGAAACGAAATACCAGCGATCAAACTGGGCCTTGATTGCAGTATCCATTCGTTAACAAACAAATACTCAGTTCAAGAGGAATTAGACTATTAATAATTGGAACTCATGAGCACTTGAAGAAGATTCTATGCTTAATTTCTCTAATTTAATTCGTACTGTAGCTTTAGGAGTAAGAGGTTTGTTATTGACTACACAGTCACAAATGTCTCCCAGACACTCTGGTCCAATAACAATTCCAAGTTCAATCAAGAGATTAAAATCAGAGAGTGTTGTTAGTAACTGCTTTGGATCATTCTGGTTCCGTCGCAATGTAACCATCAATTCCTCTACAACTAATCCTTTCCAGCCATTCTTACTCAGAAGTGTATCACGAGTCTCTGCTTTTGATGTCAATACAGGGAAATTGTACTTCTTGAAGATCACTGGATATGTCTGAGCTTTAGCCGTCGTTACTGTAAGTTCCACAAGGAAGAACAGAGGTTCAAATCGAGTTACTTCTTGGGATCCCAACTTTTTATCATTTCTGATCACAGTGGAGAGAAGTTCCTTATTCTTTCCAATAGTTGTACACTCACAGAATTCTGGATCCTTAGGTTTGCAGAGGAGTCCATCTCGATACATGCACATACACTGATCACTTAACATGAAGGCCAATGGCTCGATATTCCTCTCAGCATTCCTGCTAATAACAATCGATACGAACTTGGAACAGTAGTCGCCTCGTTTACGATAGGCCCACTGAAGAGGAGCGATCAGATCCACATCCCAGGAGGTGAGTGGAGTATCTCGATAAGGAGAAGTATAGACCGCTCCCAGACACACCAGACCGAGATTCGCCGCTACGCTATTAACAGTTGGCATATTCTCGTCTCGCTCAAGAACAATATGACCATTCTCGAAGCGTTGACAAGGTTTGTACAATCCATAGATCAGAGCTATCTCTCGTTGACCACTCGGACCTGTACGAGTCTCGTATCGACCGAATAGCAGCCCAAGAATTTGCTGCTGTTCTCGACCATAGATCCATTCCTGAATGAAGACATCGAGACATTGCTTATCAACAACTTGTACATTGTCCACATGGCGATATTTCTATTGATGAAGAACGAATAGAAAGAGTACTTGACGAGCCAGAGTACATGGCTTGGGAGAACAAGCAGTACACAATCCTTGAGGATATGGACGGTGATTAGGACAGTACCGTTTGACTTTATATGTGGGAAGTGTGGGTGTTGCACAATGAGGACATTTTTGATTCGGTCCATGAGTGCACAGCAACTTTTCTTTATTAATGTAATCAGCAAACGAGATATGTTTAGCTCCATCATTTTCCTCTGTCAGAAGACAATTCGTACAACTATGATCTTCAGACAAATAAACAACATACTATTGATTTGGACCATGATTACAAAGCATTGGAAGTTCAACCTTCTCCCCTTTCTTTAGCTTTACACAATTCGGACACATTTGCCCCTATAAGTAAAGTCATACTTAATCTACTACAGGACCATGTTGACACATCCAACGAATCGTTTCGCCATCATCTTCTTTATCCATACAGTGAATACACGTTGTGTTACTTGAGTGATTACAACTAGAAACATGAAGCAATACTGTAAAGAAATACAAAGGGGTTCGTTTACCCATCCTAAAAAAAGAATGTCAAACAAACAGACAAAGAATCATCCGTATCAAAATGAGAAAAGTTAGCATTGGGATGGAGTTGCTTATATTCCACAATACAGTTCTTGTAATTGCAACTACTAGCTGCAAGTGTAACGCCTCGATATAAGTATACACGCAAACCCTCGCATGCGAAGTGCATAATATAGGGAAGTACATTCAATTGAGTGCAATCCCAGCGCCCAACAACATACCGAGGATCTGCACGCATGGGAGGCTCTCCGAGAGGTGCTCCTATGCCAATTCGTAAACGGGGGAACTTTTCCGTGTTCATACACTTGATAATCGATTTGACTCCATTCTGTCCACCATCTCCTCCCTAAAAGTCATGGATTCAATCAATTTCTACCTTCGGACTGAATCGAATTTCACCAAAAGGAATACTGATATCGTCATGAACAACAAGAAACTCATCCATCAGGTTCTTGGACCCTGGATTCTTCAACCGGAAACCATTTCGCTTTGTATACAACGCAACAGATTGTCCACTATTATTCATATAGGTCGTAGGGAGTGCCATTGCCAGTTTGATGTGAGGAAATGGAACTCCATTTGTTTTTGTCTTCTCTTTCGCTCTTTCCGAGACGTTGTCAACCAAATCAAGTCCTAACAACGATTCTTGATTGAAATCGATCGAATCCTGCAGAAGATAGCATTTTGATCCCTTATTCAATTTCCATTCTTGTTTTTGTCCCGATGAACTCATTTTGGGAAGATATTCCGAAGCAAATAACCTACATACAGCAAAACCCACATTGTGACGTGTTCGATGAAATTCTGATCCAGTATTGCCTAGTCCGACGATAAGTCGTCGAACTGAAGGTCCTGCCACCTTCACGGTGCTCATGGAGAAAGAAATGGCAAACAAGTGACTTTCATATTTCAGTTTTAAACAAACCATGCCTTAATTATTCGTTTTTGACTTCCAGTTTTTACCACAAGCTCGAGCTATCATTCTATCTATCAATCCTTACATTCATGTTGCTACTTATTATATGTCCGAATCTGTGCTTTTCGAGCCTTTTCGGGATCCACATCACGAGCCACACGTTCTCCTAGAAGAACCGGTGTTTCAGAAATGATTCGATCACGCTCTTCTTTTGATTTATATAGAAATGGATTGATACATTCTTCATCTGGAGGTTTTGGTAGACTTCTATACTTCATTTGAAAGAAGCATACTATACGAAGGATCTGAAATATAACCACTAGACTTACTCAACCGCTCTCGAATGACACCAACATCCAATTCAGGATCTGTGCTTTTCTTAACTGGTTCTGCTAGTTGTTCTTTCTGTTTCTGCCTCTTTAGTAAAGGTATCTCAATCTCAGCATTCTCGTCATCTTCTTCTGAATTCAAAGAATCCGGTTTGATATTTGATTTTGATCCTTTTCGTATATATACAGTGTTCTTTTCTTCATCCTCCAAATAAGACCGCTTTGAATTCTGACTCCGGTATATTATGACATTTTGAGATCCATTTAACGGATACTCTGAAGTCGAACGAATTGGTTGTCCTGAAGTAGGAAGCACCGCAGACATAGACAATCCAGTAAAAAAATACACGAATACCAAATAATCCACAAAATACAGAGTCAGTTGAATTGTTATGTCGAAGGGAAAGAAGAAGAGTCAAGCTTCTAAACCGAAAGATACACCGAATTCTGATGAAAGAAGAACAGAAGAAGACATTCGTAACGATGAGCAAGAAGTCGCTCATTTTAGGGATGTACAACTAATCAGATTCGTTAAATGTAGATTCAATACTCATTTCTCGATTATGCTTCATTCATGTTACTGGAATTGAGACGACGGCAACATGCATATGACATTCTGGAAGATAAATATAAACAGTACATTCCTCAGGATGTTTGGAACGCAAAGCAAATGGAGTTCAAGAATTGCATCTTAGCCAACGCTCGATTTCTAGCGTAGATTGTTTGGACTGTTTGTAACTGTAGGAACGTGGTGAAAACACATAACTATTATACAGAGATGTTTGGTATTCCAACTCAACCAAGGGATTATCTCTCAGCCCCTTATCAAATGAGTAAAGTGAAGAGTACACTCCATCAATTGATCCGTGACTGGTCGGATGAAGTGGGGGATTCGGAGATTATTCACTCTAGGGTAAAGAAGAACGAGAACTATGTTATACACCTCTTCTCAAGCGTCTTGAACACTATATTCCTCTCGTTCGTAATGAGGATGGTTCTATCTCTCCTGAGAATCAGTATCATATTATATTTATTGTTATGACTAGACGCCGTGTTCTTGTCCCTGGAACGGGTCTAAGTCGATTACTCTTGGAAGTAGTAGAAAGAGGATATGCTGGTCAAGGAAACGAATTTTCGTATCAAATGTTGCTTGTTTCCAACTACATGCTTAATCATGTATCCGAAGCATATAGTGTTAGTATATGGTTTTTCTATAACTTCTAGATTCCCATCTATCCGTGGACAGATAATCCAAACAATGTCTTTGCTACGGGTGATAACAATCGTTGCATTTTGATTCCAGACGTAGTTCCTCGTGTCTGTGTGCACGAAGGAGCTGACTTCTCAATGTGTGCAGGTGAATTCCTTGAGAGCTATTCAGATCAGGAAAATGCATGGGATTGTGTGTTAACATGTTTCTTCATCGATACGGCTCCTGTAATCATCGAGTATATTACTGTAATTCACAAAATCCTAAAACCTGGAGGATATTGGATTAATTTAGGACCTTTGTTGTATCATTGGCAAGTAGGGATAACTAGATGGATTCATAGTAGTCCACAGAGGATATCACAGCAGAAGAAATGGACGAACGCTATGGACAGTCACTAGAACTCTCGTTTGAAGAGATCCAAGACATCATGAAGAAAGTTGGATTCAGGATTCTGGAGGTGGAACGATTTTGCTCGCCCTATACGGATAATATGTTCAATTGGATGGCTTGAGTGATGTGTAGACGTTCTATGATGACGACATTATTCCGAGGAGTTCTTTTTGTTGCTCAGAAGTGACAAACATTTTTGTTTGAACACAACAAACAGACGATGGAAACAAGTCATGGTTTTCATCGCGCCATTCCCTCGCCGCCTGTCGTAAAACATCTGGAGATATAATTTCACTGTCTTTATCTTGATGTTGTTTTGCTAGGGATCATCTCCTTCTTCCATGTATACCTTTCATTATCAAATCTCGAACATATAACTTTGCCATACCTGCAATTGCTATTGCATCTTTTCGTTGAGGTTTATATTTCATTCCCATCTTCTTTGCACATCGAGCAATGATCTACACTCAATATTTAACTCTATCTGTACGGATTCCACTTTTACAGGATGTAATCGAGACGAAAGCAAACATTTCTTCCTTGTATACTCCATTGGTGACAAGGACGTCGATGCTTCCTTTCTAATATTTAAATCGATTCTATAGTCTACGTACAATTGAAGTAATATTCGATTTTTCTCAATGAATTCATCCTGATCTTGTTCAGTTATAACAGACTCAGGATTAACCGATTTGGTTTCTCTCATGTCAGTAAATTCTGTTATGGCATTGGATTGCCTTGTAGTTGTTGTAATACCAGAAGTACTCTCCGACTCCGAAACCAGATTAGGAGACACGGACTCATCATCATCATTTGAATACTGAACTAATCCGAAGAAATCATTGCCATCATCATCCATGGTAATCGAATAATAGCAATTCAAGCAAACGTGAAACAAACAAACACTAAGAAACGAAGCACAAATAGATTATAAAAAAGTTACTACAGTCTTCGTGCATTCTCCCACAACCTTGTGTGTCTACGAACATCCTAATCATTACTCCAAATATCAAGACAAACAGATTTCTTAGCTAAATATTGAAGAAAAGGAAGAAGATGCATCAATTCTTCATCCGATTTGTTACCAAAGAAAGACTCACAACAAATACCATTTGCTGGCTGAAGAATATAACTATCTCGCAAATTGTCGACCAAAACGACTTTTGATAGATCACGACCCAAAATAGAAAGATCCTTTACTAGTACTCCGTTAAATAACCGACAATTCTCTCGAAATAGTCTGTATGCAATGCAGCAATGAGGATCAATAAAATCAAGAACACTATTTGCATACTATGTATGACTCTCAAATCCTTTACTTACACTTTTTGAGCTTGCAGTGAATACGACAATCTCATACATATAGCTTAGTGAATGGAGAAACTCCTGAACTCCAGGACGAACACATACATAGATATTTGAAACCGTATCATTTAGTTGAAGCGGAATTACAGTATCACAACATGGAGGGGGAGAAAACGAAGAATGAACTAAGGTTTCATCAAGATCAAGAACCAAAGTTTTCTTCCCCTTATCACAAGGACGTTGTTTACCGATTGCAAAGCACTCTTTGGAGTCATTCAAATGAGGACAGGAATGACTCCCCTTCAAACACTTCAATTCACGAAAGTAATTCGGCTACATTTCATATTCATAACACATAGAATACATTTGAATGGTTGTCAGATGGCAAAGGACAAATGTGAGAAGACCGTATGACAGAGCCAAGAAATGCATTTTGCATGTATTTATGCATGCTCTGATTATATCGGTTCATAAAAACTGGAAAAAAGCAGTTCTGTGACACTAATACTACAACATCATTAACACACTTTCATAATTTACCGGACATCTCATCATCGCACTTTGGCCTATAAGAGTCCATTAGAAAGAAAAACTGAACTTTAGAAAGAAAAGAATGGATAAGCGAATAATGAAACGCCCACTTTTCAACAGTCATTTGACAACTAGTGTTAATCTTGTGTCTATGGATTTTCTGAACCATCCAAAATATTATCCAAGTGAAAAGGATGAGTATTTTCCACAATCTGAGAGAGTTGTCTTAAATACATTGTTGTTTGGTGATAGAATTATTTTACCAGAAGTATGCATACGTATTGGACTATGATCCATAGGTGTTATTGCATCCTACACAAGATGATAGTTCTATTCCTTGTACCTATCTTTTACGGCCTGTTCATCCAACAGAGAACAGTAATCCCGTTGTTTGTGGAGTGTTAGAGTATTCAAAGCCAAAGGGAGTAATTGAAGTCTCCAATGATGTTTATTGAGATGTTGCATTTTAATAGTATAGGTATTAGCAAATCTTGGGATTGAAGAAGGAATGGAAGTGACTGTTGAAGAAATAACTCTTCCTAAGGTATGGACATTGGATTTGATTATGATTGTAGGCTTCTTTTCTAACTCTTAGAAGTATGGATGTGATTCAAGGTTCAAATCATTTGGAACGCATGCTGATGAATCGTCTGACAGAGCGATATTGTTGTGCCTTTCTTCATGAAAGGATTGAGTTAGAGTCGATTTTGATTGTGATTCTGAAACATAGTTGGGAAGGGAATCACTATACCTTTTCAGTGGAAGAAATTGAACCAAATTGGGCTTGTTCTCTCGTGGATACTGATATGTCCCTCCAATGGGATTTTAGGTATGAAGAAACTCCTCAGCCATCCGAAACTGCATTTATACTCACTGCAGAGAGCCCCAATCTCCATTTGTCTACCAAAGTCAATGAAGTTATATTATTGACAGTTCTTCCCTCAAATCACCGTCAACTCCAAATCAGGGGTCACCATCTCTATTGCGTGGTCTTTCAAGCAATTCCCAAATCTAGTTATGACTATGATGAAGAAACGCCCATTGGACCATATTTCAATAGTGGAGTGATCGAATGTGATGAAGAATGCACAGTATCACTCTCTGATGAAACACGCTTTCGAATTGAGATTATGGATGGATCGGAAATAGATTTTCACTTAGGAGAGAAGAAAACCGATCTTTTTCCTTCCGATGGAATGGTTTGTGAGAATTGTGGAAAATCAATTAGTCGATCCGTGTTTCAAGTCCTTTCATTTAGTGAACCTGACCCGTAGATCCATTCTATTCAATGCAAACGACGCATCATACGTTGTCCCATCTGTCAGCAGCCATATAATCAACAGAATTCCAATTACCATGTTCATTGTCCTCAGTGTAACCAAGTCACTTCAGAACAGCATCTTCCTCTTCATCAATCTCTGTGTCACAACACTCAGTCATGCCATTGTGGGTTATCCTTCTCTATTCCATCTCTCTCCCATCACTATCGATTTGAATGTCCCACAAGAACTCTTCATTGTCGCTTTTGTGGTGAGAAACATCGATTTGATGGACAAGGAGACATCCGAGTGAGGGGATTTAAGCAAGACCCAGTGGATCGATTCAATGGATTGTCGCTTCATGAGTCCATCTGTGCGAATAAGACGGTGACGTGTCGATACTGTGGAGAGTATGTGATGTGTCGCTTCCTCAGTGAACACTATCTTACTCATCATCACATCGCTCGTAAAGATGACTTAATCCAATCACCTGTAGTGAATGATTCACGAAGTGTTCTTTGTGAGGTGTGCGGGTATCGACAGCAATCAGTTACCGATTTCTGTCTCGTAACTATGTCTTGAAAATGTAATGAAAGAGATGTAATGCGATAATGAATACAACTTCACTGAAAAAGCAGTGCGTCTGCTCCAATACAATGTGTGAAAGGATCTTTGTGGAGGAAGATGGTCTTCAAGTAGGAATGATTATTGGGTATTCCGGTAGTATGGACTCTGTCCTGAGTGCTACAAAGGAATTGTGAAAGGAAATGGTGATGCGAAACAGTTCGTCAAATCTCTAATGGTTCTTTACTTAAATCAGTGGGTGAAGGGCTGTAATAAGAAGAATTGTGGGAATCCATTTTGCAAGTGTTGTGGCCCTCATCCTAAAGAAGTGGATGCTGCATTTTCTTCCATTTCGTTGAAGGAATCTACCCAAACGGAGCTTCCGAGGGTTCTTCTTGATCTCACCAAGATTTCGGCCTCACAAGTTCAATTTTGGGTTTGCAAATCTATGTTCAAGTCATAGCGTCTTTTCAACTGTTTGTTCATTAGGAGTTTTGAAACTGAATTGGGATCCCAAATGCGGTCTCCCAAAAATACTATTACTTAACGATGTGGAGAGAACTAGCAAATGTATTACTGGCTCTAGCTATCACCGTTCTTTACATTGTATTTTCGGGGACTGCGACTAAGGAGAGTCTGCTTCACAAGGAGGTTCTTCAGTGGAACTTTCTATTTCATACAGACGATGTTTCTATATACAAACTCGAAAGTGAAAAGTAGGAATTAAGGAAGTCCGTTAATTGTAGCTTACGAGACCACTCACATCACATTTTGACGAGTTTGGATCCGGTACAGCAGTTCGATATTTCGTTAACTATTAGACTAAGAATCCAATTCACTCCGTTCCACAGAAGTCGTTTTTTATTCCTGCAGCAGATCTCTTGTCTCAGCTCGTTCCTACGACTCCTGTTCCAACTATTCTTTCTAGATTACCTAGTTTGATTCCACCAAAGTTAGAAGAGCCTACAGTCATCATTCCAGTTAAGGGGAAAGAACCAACTTCCAATTATTTCCGAGTGCCGGCCTATCGAGTGATTCATGGTCAGTCCTTTGGTTCTTACTATCTTGACGATATATCCAGAGGTGTAGTTACTCCTGAAGTGGTTACCAAGAATTTCTTCTTCTCCATTCTGTTTATTCCTCTTTCGTCAAGCGAGAAGGATAAACAACAACAGCTCTTCACCCAATTTCTATTCTATATGGATTCTTTGTGTTCAAAGACGAATCAAGATGGAGATGTTATCATTCTTACTCCTCATCGTCTATCTGGTTTTGGCAACAATATTCGCTCATTAATGACTGCGTTTTACATTGCAGTTACGACCAATCGAGGCATTCGTGGTAGTTCTGTTTCTAATCCATAACATATAGTCAATTCTACCCCAAGTATCTACTGGAATATGTTTGTTCCTTTTTCAAATTTCACTGATCCATATAGGAAATGGATTGTGAAGATGGAATGGATTCAAACAGAAATGGAGAGACAACGGTTCTTAAGACATCCTATGAGTTATTATTACCGCTATCATGCATTTAGTCTACGTACATTTTCTGATATGACATCCTCATTCATTAATCCTACTCTCTATCAAAGTGTATTTCAGAGTGATGGTATTATTCCTCCTTTGAAGGAGAAAGCTTCGGCTATCTATTTGGGACAGATGTTTCGTTCTGCTATGCTACAAGTCCTAATCAATCCAGAGGAAGGTCTCTGTAATCTAATCAACGATCATATTGAGAAATTGAAGAAGCGACATATGATTGGAATTCAGATCCGCGTAGGAGGGTCCGAATCCAACTACAAGGAGAGACGGATTCAAGGCTACTATGCAGTGAACCATTTTTTTAATGAAGTAATTCGCTACATGAAAAAGGAGAAGATTAAACCTCAGGATGTATTCGTGTATATTTCCACAGATTCTGATATTGTTCTATCTAACATATCGGAGTTATTTAAGAAGATTCGTCCAGATATGGTGTATTCTGTGACTGATTTCCGTATTGGTCATTCTGCGATTGGTAAAACATATCACGGAGATGGAGATGCATGGAAGGAATATAGCAGTCGAGCATTGATGGATCTTCTAATTCTCAAGGAAAGTGATTTTCTTGTTTTTTCTCAGGGTAGCAGTTATGGACAGTTTTCTCATGAGTTACAACAGACTTACAACAATCCAATATCTCCTAAGGAGTATTTGGAAGCAAAGGGATTAAAATGTTCTGTGTATGGTCATCGAAAGTTTGCTGGAAAAGCGAGGATTATCAAGAAGACTACTTCTCGAATGTTTGTGCCTTTGGAATCTCTTTAACCATTTCTTATTCGTTTAGCTATCTATTCCATTTGTTTGTTAACACATGGAATGACATTGTCATTTTCTTTTTTCGTTGGAAGGAATCATGGATAAATCCATGAATGAGTATCTCAATAATTCCAAATGATGACAATAAGAGTCGAACACTCAATTCACACACTCTGCATGAAAGGGGATCTCGAAAGTGTGATGGAACTCATTGATAACGGAACTGATATAAATGTAGGTAACAAAACTGTTAAAATCAGAAGCAGATTCGGGATGATGATCAACGAACTCCCCTTCACTGGGCATCGTCATCGAAAAATAGTGCACTTGTGGAGTATCTCCTGTCTATTTCGGGGATTCTTGTCAATGTTCAAGATGAAGTAAGTATCAAGTGATTCTATTATTATTAGGCTGGATACACACCCCTTATGTGTGCTGTATCTGCAGGAAGGGAAAAGAATGTTGCGTTGTTACTAGGAGCCAATGCCGATGTTAATATGGAAAATGAGAATGGAGAAACTGTTCTCCATATGACCAAGGGTGGTTCTACTCTAACCAAGTGACATGTAGATCGATCTGACATTCTCATTCTCTTTATTGACCGTGTAGCTGATATAAACAAAAAGGTTGGTTATCGCTATGTTCGTGATATTAAGGATTGTTATGGATTAACAGTTCTCATGAAGTGTGCATCAAGGGGTTGTACTGAGAGTATCCAACTGTTACTGGACCGTGGAGCAGACATGTCCATACAGGATGAGAATGGAAATACAGCAGCACATTATGCTGCTTTTGATAATCAGCGTGAGGCCTATGTAATGCTCCTTCACAATGGCTACGATGAGTCAACCGTAAACAAGGAATCCAAAACTGCATTAGACTATGTACATTCTGTTGTTTCTTAAAACAAACAAAACGGTGTTCTCAGTAAGAAATCACTTACTGCTGGCTCTTGACGTACTCAAGAACAACTCCCAGAGCGGGACTGTCCTCACCAAAGTCAGTAATGACAGCGCTAGAGCACTTGACGATCTTTCTGGCGTTTCCCTCAGCATCAATCTTGCAGAGTCCACACCACTGACCAAGGGTCTTTCCCTCAGGGATCTTGATCAGAGGAACCTGGCGATCAGCACAGAGAGCCTCAATCAGACGGGTGTACATAGCCTCATCGCAATCCTCAGCAAGGAAGCAAATCTGGGCAACACCACGGTCCAGAGCCTTCACAGCCAGACGGAGACCACGCTGGAGTCCCTCATGGTGAAGAGCGTTCTTCAAAACCTCAGACACAGCGGTCATGATGTCCATTTGGGGAACAACGTTCACGCTACACTTTAGCCACATATTCCATCAAGTACGGCTCAGCAACGGGTTCAGTAGCAACAGGAGCAGCTTCCTCAGCCATATTAATCAATGGTGTCCTTAGAAGAGAACAAATAGTGAAGAACGATTGAATGGTTACTAACGAATAGTGGTCTTTTGATTATTATAGAATTAGAATCAACCTCGATTTTTGGAATTCCCTGTATTTGACAATCGGAAAGACAAGTCAACATGGACTCATCATTTCAAGAATTGTGCAAACTATATCTTCTGCAACTAACCAAAGGTTGCAAGAATGATAGTTGTCGCAATATGGATTGTGCACGGAATTGTGTTTGTATGTGTTTTGCATAAATGGTAATGCAATAGATAATGATAAAAAACGAGTTACTTTACGAGCTGTGGAAATGGCGAAGAATGGGACTCTATTAAGCTGTTCTTCTGTAAATCGGGTTTTTAATACTCCTCTGGACAAAATTGAAACTGCTCTTCCTGAAACAGTGTGGGATGCTGAAACAAGTGGGAAAGTGTTGAAGTAGGATTGATATATATATTATAATTCCAAGGATTCTATCATTATCATTGAAAGATGAGAAGTATAAGAGAGTGAAGAGTGAATCGACTGTTTTTGAGAGCTTGCTAAAAGATATGCCTCTACTCTCTCTGGTATTTGCAGCTGCAGGGTTCTACTATGATCATGGTTGGATTGTGAACTAAGGTTCATGGTTAGGATACTTTGTGTTCACTTCCGATGAAAGAACTCGCAAAGTGATTGAGATTCTTCGGAAACATCAGAGTGTAGGAATTCTGTTCCATTCTTACTCTAGAAAGCAACAGACATGGAATATACATCATTCTCAAATGCATCTAAAGTACTAAAATCAATTCAAATTCATTTTAGTTGTCTTTACTACCTAGTTCAATCATTGACAAAGATCGTCTTGTTCTGATGTCCTATGACCCTTTCATGGAACGCTATGGTCGTTGTGTGTTTCCTTCCACTGTAACAGTGGATGATGTCTTCTCGCTCAGTATTGATGGGGAATTCAGCAAATGTGATTTGTTGATAGCTCTATCATCTGACCTACAAGCCCTCCAGGATATGACAGTGACTGAAGGAGTGATTCACTGCAATTCTCCATTTGTTCTGATTCATATTCAGTTATCAGACACACCTCGATTCATTTTTGATTTTGGTTCGAATCTCTCTGTGGACGAACCATCATATCAAAGTACACAATTCCCTATTAACACAGAGTCCATTACACACAATGTTCACATTTTACACAGTAATTCTGAACTTAATCTCATTCTCAATGTATCCTTGATCACACATCATCATAGCTAGAATCAATGTTACGTATGCTGTTCGGATTCAATCCTCTCTTCCATTCCATCCTCTGTCTTTCTTTCCATTCTCTCATATTCGAATGGTAATCACAAATTCAAAGCAACACTTGACTCCATTTCATTCCATCACTCCATTACTTCTCAACTCCTACAGCTTACAGAACCTGATGCCGATCCTTCTGATGAAATTGTGAGACTTCTATCGATCACTCACTCCCAGCATCCTTCTCTCCGAGATTCACCTATTGATAGTTTGATTGAACTCTGCCATTATGAACCGATCGAACCTGCTACTGCTCCTCTTCGGAGACGATATCCTGATTCTACTCGCATGGTAAGGATCATGAAAGATAATCACTGAACAGAGAGTTCTCCACTGTCATGACATGCGTGGCGGATATCACGAAGATTCTGCTATTTACGTAAATATTCCTGTTTTCTGGCATTGTAGGGAACTCATTCTCCTTCATATATGTTCGAATATTGGTCCGTGATTGATCTGTTCGTCTATTTCTCTCATCATTTCATCACAATTCCAATATCCTTCCGATTTCTGAAATCCATTTTTATCCTTGATTTCATCCAGCAAGTTGGATCGAAGCAGGTCATCAAAATGGTGTTCCTGTCCTGGGTACCATCCTTCTGGAAGGTCACTCAGAAGAGTTATTGAAGCAATTTCTCTGTGGACCTGATGCTGACGAACGGCGCGCTCCAATGTATTCAAAATGATTTTTTGTCATATTGTAGGTTTGATTCATTCTTTACTGAACGTTTGGTGAACATCTGTGATCATGCTCATTTCGATGGATACTTGGTGAATATTGAAATTCCATATATCCCCCCGAATTTACTTCGAATGCTACCTTCGTTTCTGAAGAAACTACGAGATGGACTTCATGAGTTGAATCCAGATGCTCAAGTTATCTGGTATGATAGTATTGATTCCCGTGGTTATCTCAACTATCAAAACAAAGTGTCACGGGAGAATCAGGAATGGTTCCGATGTGTTGATGGTTTGTTTCTCAATTATTGGTGGACTCCCGAAGACCTCAATTCTTCTGTCTTATTAGCCAAATCAAGGTTGTTGTTCTAAGGAGTTTCAAACATAGAGCAAGAGATGTCTATGTGGGAGTTGATGTCTGGGGCAGAAATACACGAAGTGGAGGAGGGTGGAATGTACCTCAGGATCTGGCCCTGATTGAATCAAAAGGTTTATCGTGTGCATTGTTCGCAGCTGGATGGATCTTCGAACATGAATGTAATGGACAAATCAATGAAGTTTATTTCCAAAAAGAAAGACAATTTTGGCATCATACTATTACAGAAGTTACGATGGATGGATCAATGAAACTCCTTACTGATCCCTCATGTGTAGCATTCTTTGTATCATAAATATCCTATGATTATTCGTAGTCCAAACAACATGACATTGGTTATTCATTACCCTTGTATTCAAACTTCAATTCTGTAAGAGATTGATTCATTCTCATATGTTCAGATGCTCTCTAAAATAGAGTATGTGAAGGGTATTCCTCACAGCCTCCATTTCTATTCACCTCGCTTCACCAGCACACAACCTACACTCGATATCTCATTTACAGGAGGAGCTGAACTTATGGCTGAGTTCAATTCTACGGATGGATTTGATGGAGATGGATGTCTCCTGATTCAATCACACTTGGGAGGTCGAGTCAAGAGTCAGGAATTACTCTTGTGGAGGTGCAACGACATTATGATCACCGAACCCATTATCATTGAAACGGTTATGAAACGTTCATCAAAACACAAATCTCATTGGTCGTGGGTTCTTCGTGGAAATGTGGAAACCGTAGAACCCTTGAAAAAACAGAAATCAGAATTCATTCGGAGATTGGTGTTGGATGAATCGGTCAGAAATCACACAGAAGAATCAATTCTGATGATTGGCCCTAGTTTTCACACTCATTGTGGTCAGGAATGGGAGCGATTCTACTGGATCGTATATCCAGTAGTTCATGATTATCATGTCACATGTATTACTTCCATTTCATTGGCTTGTGAGTGTGAGACGTACGAAGAAGATACACTGCGATTGGGTCTGTTTTATCTCAATAAGGTGGATTGGCATATGAGTCTACTTCAGGCGGATTGTAGGAATTTCAGAAATATCTAATATTTTAGACAAACCGCAAAATGTCCGGATTCAAGTCTTATCGAACCCAACAAAGAGTAACAAGCGTGAAGAACTACAATGTGTTCACGGAGTGATTCGCTGGAATTGTGGAAAGAGTGATTTGGTTGTATCAGATGGTATTATTCCCGCAGTGAACTATTATCGTGTGTATGTGAATGGTCGACTGATTGGAAAAACAAAGTCAATGAGTTACTGTTTGAAGAGAAGTGAGTAAGTAATGACTGACTAATATTTAGAGAAAACAGGCAAGATTCGTTCATATGTGGTTCTTATTCAACCGGTTACTATCTATGGAACATCAATTCCACTTCAACAATGTACTCCTTTTACTCTTTCTTTCTTTCATGTTTCTTAAAACAAACAAATCTCTATCACTATGGAAAGAATCTTCGTTTTGTAGGTCCCAAAATATTCTTTCCTTTCACAGCCACCAAATACACTACATTTCGCACAGAACTCACATAATCAGTGACAACAATATCAAATGATGTGTCACTAAACTGACCTGCCTAATAATCATGTTTCCACTCCATATTCACTTTTTCTCCAAATCTCATAACAATTCGATCATCAGGGTCACCTCGTTCTTTACTTTCAGGACGAACCATATAGTACACATCAAAAGGACCTCCTATCACAATACAACGGATATACAATGCATTATTGATTGTCTGGATTGTACGAATTCGAAGTGGAGTATTGTTTGGATTCCCGTGACGAGCCTCTACAAATTACCACTGATTTCTGGAAATACTGGAATCATCCACTTCGAGACCTCCACTGTTCTCTTGTGGATCTACCAAATAATCACGGGAATTCATACATACTGACAGGAAGAGGTCGTTCTCGCGGATGTACTTTCGCACTAATTTGATCTATAATTCACCCGTTTATTCCACTTTTACATTGACTTTCACGATTAAAATGAGATACAGGAGTAGGAAGCGGATCATTCAAAGATACTTTTACAATTGGACTCCGACTGTTTTCTGCTGAACATCCCACAAAAGCAAATTCAGAATCCTTATCAGTGACATTCCAACGGAAGTAATGACCATTTTTCCCTCTGATGATGAATCCCCTCTCTTATTCCTACAGACCAACGTAGTTTTCGTCTTGGAACAATTCTGCAGGAGAAACAAATGAATCCGTAGCACGATACAACACATAGTACTGAGTTTCCATAGCTGTGTTTCCACGCATTATAATTTGAGGAATACCACTATTTTCAATCAACGAAGCATCAAACGAAAGAGTATTACCAACAACATCTCATTGTTAAGGTAAACATGAATACTTACAGTCATTTAATGGAAGATTGACATATATTGGACGGGTAATACAATGACCATTGTTGTACACACCGACAATGTACAAAGCACCAGGGAAGGTATAAAACCTTTCAGTTGATACTACCCAGTGTTCTCCTTTAATGTACTTTCCTTGGTACACTCCCTTCGTGATAACATCTTCAGGAGTCATTGAAGGGGTAGTATCATCGACAGTTAGAACAAAAAGGTTCATATAACTGGAAAGAACACTCCCCGATATGGAGGTGCTCGAAATCTCGTAAGATAGAATTGGGTGGGAGCAAGCTACAAATTATGGTGAAAATCACAGATACCTACATGTAGTACCGGTATCTGAAGAAAGAGAAAGGGAATTGTCTATGTATTTAGTTCATTCGTTGAAGGAACGTACTTCCACCAAAATAGCTGTAGCAGATGAATCCAAAGGCACCAATTAAGAGATATGTATACAATGAAAGGAGTCTCTGTCTTGACACAACCATTTTGTAATCAACAAACAAGTCTTTGCGTTAAGTCTAGCTTCTGAACACACAGCAACAATCGCACGTAGGAACTGCACACTTTTGATTCTCCGTCCCAAACCATTCCTGAATATGAACTAAATGACCACCATGTCCACATCGCAAACACATTGCTACCAACCCCTGATTCTTCATATGACACACACTACAAAACGAGTTCACCTCTGCCTGACGATCACCTCGTCGACTTCGTGTAATCTCATTCTCTCGCTTCAAGTGACCTAATTGCTTCGAATCACGATGCTTTCTCCATCGTTCTGGTTTCTGTCGACTCGAAGACCGCTTGCTTAGAGGTGAACCGGGTTGTCCCGTAGGAACGAATGGAACTTCAGAGAGATCAGAGGGAGGTGGAGTCTCAGAACGATCTTGATATCGAGGTCCCTCTGCAAAGAAGTGGAGAGAAGTAGCAAAATCCTTCTGATCACCAGCAGTGGCTGTTTGATAAGTCACTTCAGGAGAATAAAGTTGAATAAGAGGAATCATCAGTTGATCACACACGCCACGAATAGTCACGATTTCTTCATAATACTCTTCTCGTGTTAGAATATCAATTAAACCATGAATCCAGGTTTGAATTTCTGAAACTGTAGTTTTGTCGTTGCGCAGATATTCCCATAATACACAACTCATCGTAATTGCAGATTGCAAGTCACCTTCTTGTGCAAGTGCTCGTAAGAATCCCAGATCCTCATCCAGTGTCAATTGAAGTGAAAACTGACAGAGAACAGGCTCACAGAGAGAAACAGGGGATTGAAAGGAGAGAAATGAACTGGTTCGAGTAGACTAATTGTGAGGTCAAGAAAGACTGTGATACAAGAGAAATATCACCTCCAGAATAGGTACGATGAGTTGAATTGATACTATTGGTACGAGACCTGCTTTGCCGCGGGGATACGGAACTTCCAGCACGAACTCGTTCGACTCCAGATTTTTCAATCTCTTCAATCTGAATCATCTCACAGAGACTTTCCCAAATAGAGCTTACAGCAGATAAACCTGTCTGTTTAGCGATCTGTGCATGATAATCGTGATTATCGCTCACCTCGGCATTATGAAGACAAACAGCAGGAAGAGAGGGATATAGAGGAGATGGAAGATAGAGATAGGAAGAAGCTAATTTCTTTATTTGGTTGGCATCGAAACGGAATCCTTCACATGCATACAACGGATGAAGTTCAGTTATTGTGATTCGATCTGATTTAAATTCAATTAGAAGTCTTACTGTCTGTCATTGCATTCATTACTTCATTCTCTCCAAGTGATTCTAATTCATCTTCAGTTTCACTAGCATTCAAAACCGTTGCGACCCTTTGGAATGCAGTAAGTGATAGCGGTTGCCGACAAATCAACGATTTGAAGAGTGGAATTGATTGTGACGGAAAGACATCAATTGTAGTGGAGTTGGCTCCAATTTGTAGAACAGATAGATAGTCATTTGAAGTAACTGCTCCAGGATGCGTTAACCAACTAATCTCTTTCACTTGTTGCGATTGCTCGAGAAGACGAAGTGGAAGTGTTCTATACATCAATTGAAGATCACTAGCTTACGGTTTGCGAATGTCCCACACTCCAACCACATTATTGTCAGACATACCACTAGCAGCTAGCAGATCTTAGGGAAAGAGAACAATATCAGTCGTACTTGGATTCTGCCCATTCCAACTAATCTTCATCACTTCAAATTCTGTTTCGATGCATGAGGGAACTTCGGCATCTTCGTTCTTCATATGATACAAAGTAGAATATAGATTCGAAAATGATAGATTATTGGTGTTGAAAAGCAGAATGGAACGATCAGAACACCCTGCTCCCATAATGCTTGGCTTAAATGGATTATAATGGATTGTAAGGAAAGAAGCACTCATTGGATGGTTGATTTTGGAAATGGGTTCAGACGAATTGACATCAAAGAGCTAGCGATTAAAGAGAGAATGAATCTATACTAAAATTGATGTACCCTCGTGGATACAAGAGAATAGGCTATCGTGAAACGGATCAAACTCAATAGAACTGATTCCATGACTCCCACTCGGAATAAACCACTGACTAACAATTTGACTCGAACGACGATCCTATTGGTCATTTACGATCACCACTGTTACTCTAAGGACGATGGTTCCATCTTGATAACAAGAGAGTAAGAGATTCGTGTTTGAGCGATTCCAACTGATCCCCTGACAGGTTGATAGGTGTGCTCCAACGATATTAAACGATTTGATATGCTTCTCATAGTCAACATCCCAAATCACAATATTTCCATTTACTCCAGTAGATGCCATTGTATACACTACGAATCATAACAGAAACAAACCTTGACTCTCATTCGGATGTGGTTTCAGATATTTGATCGGATAGGGTCGTTCTCTCCTCTTTTCTCGAGCCAATTTGATCTCCTCATGTTTGTATCTCCATTCGGAATCAATAGACACCACATCCAAGTCTATTACTTAGGTTCCACTTTCAATCAAACTGTTTTGGCATCCAATAAAGATCTTGGAGTTATCAATCCGACTTGGACAGAACGTATTTACAACACCTTCCGTCTTGATGCTAACTAAAGGATCAACCTCGTAGTTACGCATATTCGATGTAGAAAGGCAATCAGAGCCAGTTCTAACACAAATGGGAATAAACAAACAAATGACTAAAGCCACTACTGCAATTGATAAGATACAGATCGCGCAATAGGTTGCGGAGTTACAAAACTTGGTACCTCTATGAGTTCAGGTTGTTGAACTTCCTCTTGTTCACTTTCATTATCGCTCACAATGAGTTCCATTCCTTCTTCATCACTCTATTCATAATTCCTTCCTCTCACGCCCACAGAATTATCCTTTCTCGGTGTCAGCCAGTCATCTCCTGCTATACATCATTCTCTCATTTATTCTCTACTGTACAGCTTGCTACCAGGTAAAGTAGAAGGTAAACTCATTTGAAGTGTCTGATTGGTCCGTGCTGATGTTGTATGATGCTACAATTAACAACCATCTTCAATCTCACATGTTGTGGAGGTTTCATCACCCAAGGACAGGATAACACTCCATCAAGAGAGATTCGTTTCTGAGGATCCTTTTCCAACATTGCAGATACAAGTGATCGAGCTTGAGAAGAGATTCCACTCCATTGATCTTCAGGATAAGCAATATCTCTCTTTCTTCACTTAAATCCATTCATTATTCTTACACTGTATTCATAAGAATCTCAGGAGTTGTTGAGCCATAATAAGGGGGTGCCCCAACTAATAGAATATACAGAAGAACTCCTAACGAATACACATCACACTTGGCACTGTAACAGCAATCCTAATCTTCATATCCTCATTTTAATCAAACGGTAATCACTTCAGGAGCAATATATCCAGCAGTTCCGACAATTTCATTCGGTTTTTCGGTTGTCGCATCAACCACCAAACAACACCCAAAATCTGCCAATTTCATATCAGATGCAGGATCTTGTGAGACATAAATAACATTCTCTGGTTTAATATCCAGATGGAAGATATTCTGAACATGTAATGCTTTGACAGCTTCACCAATATGTCGGATCACACATGCTGATTCCGGTTCAGTGAAGAATCCTCTTTTAGAAATGCGTTCATAAAGATCACCTCCACCAAGATATTCCATCACAATGTGAATGAGATAATCATCTTCGTATATCTCATGAATTGTAACCAAATGTTCATTATATACACGAGACTAATGATAAGAAAATACATAGGAAAGCACTTTGATAGCCTTGAGAACGATTAACTCATGCTTCAATATATCACGGTCAACTTTCTTCTTGTTGACAATTTTCACTGCATAATTCTTCATAGTTTCCTATTTATGAGAATTGTATCAAAAATGTACATTGCATTCAGCTAATCGAACCACTCCATATCGACCTTTCCCAAGAACTTGGCCCAATGAGAAATGATCATAAATGTTCCCTTCTCCTCGCAGAGTTGGACGACTATTAATGCGTTGTACCAAGAACTTGCAAACTTGAATACACTGAATCCACATATCCTAGAAATGAGGAATACAAGAGAGAATTACTCGATCCTGCTGTGTGACACCATCAAGAATATAGAGACGATCAGTTTTATTAGGAAGTACTGAAAAAGCGAATGGACGGTTTGGAAGATTCTCCAACGTTATTCTACAATCTACTGAGATTTCAGCTTGATGACGCATCTTGTTGTGATTACTAACCTACGATAAAGATCACTCCGAGGTTATACTTCCCAATAAGATAGGATCTTTCCCGAAAGAATAAAGAATCGCATTTTCCACATACGCAAGCGTTTGAACCCCTTTTTCATCATGTTTCCTTCGACTCGAAGTTGAAAAAGAGTTTCATGAGCATCACTAAGGGACATACTCATGATGTCTTCACGAGAGAGGGCAAGAATGTTATGTCCATTGCACATAATTGTTCTGTTCTGCTGCTGGATTCCAAGATGATCCTCAGAGCCTATATTTCTCCCCTCTCCAAAAATCCCCGCAAGCCCAGGTCTAGAATGCATATCTGTAATTGAAACAGTATTTGGTGTTCCTTGTGATCCCTTTACCACTCTATTAAAAGCGGACAACCAAGACTCGCTTTGTTCCCGATTACTGTCCATCATGTTATCAAAATCCGGGCAGCTCCCTCTGTCCATAGTGCAGATAAATTGAACACAAATAAGCGTACACCCTATGAAATGATGACACTAATACAGTGTTTCCGCAACTAGTTTTCAATCTCCGTGATTCAAAGGATTTCACTTATTCCTATGGTTCAATTCAGTTATCATATTTGAATTGTCGAAAGATCCTATATAACACCTTCTTTGGTATTCATTTCGATTTGGATAAATATAATGCTAGGTAATAAGAATGATGGGAGTGTTCGTAGAATAGTTTGATAAGTCGACAGAGTGCTATGAAAGAAATCGGAATAACAGATTGTTTAAGATCACCCGATTCTTCACAAAATGGTAAAGTGGATAGTACCAAATAATTCGTACATGGGTGAAAATGGAGCAAAGCTGAAGGAGTTGATTGTTGTACAGTGTCATTCATGATTTGAAGATAACCAAATAGTTCATTACATACCAAATTTATTATAAACAAAGTTTGAAATTAGTGAGAATGAATGAATGAAATAGAATAGAATAGATGAATAAAAAGAGAACAAAATGAGCAATTCCAGAACAAGATGGAATGGATTCGTTGTAATTGG
>JABLTK010045180.1_pt1 | contig 35860 bp, 38 predicted proteins | sample 7160131 | NCBI WGS metagenome assembly JABLTK01 (sample SAMN14651221, study PRJNA627086) | human gut metagenome | isolation source: feces | host: Homo sapiens
ACTGCTGTGACCTGGCGTAGGTAGCAGACCGCCAGCCGCCCGTCAAGGGCTTCGCAAGTGGCTTCGCCACCCTTGACGGACAACTGGCGGCCCGCTGCCCGGCAGCCAAGCCGAACATGCCCGCGGCCTGTTCGGCCTTCGCCTTACCAACTTCATAAGTGACGCTGTTGTATTTGCGCATAACTCTTGACAGTACCAATTCCCCCGTGGATGTGTACAACATTTTCTAAACCGTATACTTGCTCAATTGTATCTGTATAGTTGAAATTTATGATGATATCTGATTGTGCATTTCGTAGGCTTGCCTTTTTACACTCTGCTGTCGATGTATCTACAGTCATCAGCCACTCGAGAACATATTCCTGTAATTCCTCCACAAATCCATACTCATCTCTCCAATAAGCATCAAGCGTGTCTTTTATACCTTCTTCGGGCATTCCGTCTACAAGAGATAATGCTGCATCATACATTTCCTCAACATTTGGATGACCTATTTCCTCTTCGAATGTCTTCCAAAGATCTAAGAGAACGCGTTCATTCCATTTCTTTTGTGCTTCCTCTGAATACCAGGGTTCGGTATCATCTAATGGCAGAATGCTATACATAGCCTCAAATCTATGCAAAAACTCTTCATGTTTAGCCTCCAAGAAACTTCTGAAAGCAGAATATGGGGTCTTAATACCGTGAGCTATATCAAAGCCGTTTCCAAACAAATACAGAGTACTCACTTCAACCTTCCTCGCTCTCCAAATACGTTATGGCCTTTCCGGTTGCCATCGCGTACTCAATCTCTGATCTGGTGCTTGACCCGATATAGCTGCCAACATTTATGACAAATATCTCATCGGCCATGTCGATTTTCCGCTTATGCATATCATCCAGCATTTCCTTTGTGCCTTCTGTCCAGACCTCGTCATCGCCCGAATGTCCGAACAAGCCAACGCTGATGACAATGTTACCGTCCAGTGTTAGACGCTTCTGCGCCTCCATGAAGGCGTCCTTGAAACGAGTGCTGCCGCAGAGGGTAATAACCTTGTATTTGCCGACCATGTAATGCTCCTCTTAATCCCACATCCAGAACTCATCGGCTTGATTCTTCCGGCCACATTCAGGGCAGGACAACTCAACCATTTCATTTCGAGATGCCTTGTGCATGCGTTTCCCGCATTTACTACACCGATGGTAGTACCGCTTTACGAGGTGGTGATTCTCGAAAAAATACCGTTTCTTTATTAGGTATTGGACGAGCTGCGCTGCTCCTGCTTTGTCGAGCGTCTTTCTTCCGTCCAGTTTTGATGGCATGTCCTCTGGCCTATTTGGGGCATACAACGAGATGTCAGTGCTCACTTCCCATGCTTTACAAGTATTGCAGATATAGATTACATAATCTGCATCGATGACAGCTTCCGGCGTTTCCCTAAATACCTTCTGCCAGGCTGAGCCGTAATCACCGGCTTCGATTGCCGCAATCCGGGCACGGTATACTTCGCCATACCCAAAGCCTCTCCCGATGTGAGCCGAGTATCTGTGATGGCAGTTCTCGCATGTAAAACAGAATCTTTCGCCCATCCATTACTCCAGCCCTTCGTAATACTCCCTGATGTACTTAGCCATCAAAGTCCGGCGCATATCCAGGAACACTTGGAAGTCAAATACGTCCATACCCATGAACTCAATCGGCACGCAGTTCTCGGCCAGGTTTGCTTCAAGATCTTCCATCGAAGAGATGCCGCCATAGAAACTGCCTTCACCGGAGACCTGCTGCTTCATCCGCGCCATATAATCGCACGGGGCGTCGTCCTTGATTTTGATGTTGATTTCCGACTGAGTATAAACATAGTTGGCAATCTGGTTGTAGTCCTTCCTGTTGTCGATGCCGTTCCGTTGCAGATACTTCTTCGGGAAGATGTGATGGATATCTCCACGCTGCTCGATCAAAGACTGCACTGTGATCTGCTTGGAAAGGAAACCTCTGGCGTTACGTTTGACCTGGGCCATCAAATAGACCAGGAAATAGGGGCTGCTGGCCACAGATGTATCCAAGCGTTGAACCAGTACCGTGTTCCAGAAGGCATCGGACAATTCGCCAGCTTCTGTCGTTTTGACGAACTGAACCGGGTCTTGTTCCGTGAACCGCTTGATGTCATAGTCGATTGCTGATTCTGCAGAACCGGAATAACGGCCCGTCAACATGGATAGCACAATCCAGCGGCGGACAAGGCTTTCGATGGTATTCGCATCGATCTCCCGCGCTTTCAGGGAAAGGTACAGGATGTAGCCGAAATTCAGCACGTTTTGAGATCGCACCAGTGAAGCGTCAATGATGCCTGCGGACCGTACTATCATCAGGAACCGCTTGAAGTTTGTCTCATTGACAAAGGCCTCTACGCCCTCGCGCAGCTTTCGGAAGGAATCCTCAGCGATGCTCTCGATGTTCTCACGAGTCTCGAAATTGCGGCCTGATAGCAGGTTGACCAGGTCAGCGATTTTTCCTCTGTGGAAGATGTGCGTGAACGACACGCGCAGAACATCAGTATAGCTCGGCACATAGATATCTTCCTGCTCATGGATGACCCATTTAATTTTCTGCAAAGCATCGGACTGTGCGAATTCAGTATCGTTGGCGACAATCATTTCATAATCAGATGGCCTCTGCATGAAGTGACAGAAGTAATCGATCATCTTACGGGTTTCGTTACCGCCATATCGGTCATCCGACGAGATTTTCGACATGGCAAAGTCAGCTTGGGAGAGCACCACTCCCTGGGAATTGATACGGATAAAAATCTCCGTGACATCGTCAATGCTGAGCGACTGTGAGATTTCGGTAACACCGAGGCTGATTGCCTTGATGGATGTGAGCTTCATCAGGGTATTATTGATGCTGGATTCCTGTCCGGCGAGTCCATTCGCCTGGCAGTATTCGCCAACAAAAGCCCATGGATTGAAGGTGACATCAAACACCCTGGAAATGTCAGGAATCCACCTGGAGTTCTTTTCAATGGCAGAGTTGCAGACCTCGAATACCTCTTCAATCGGATTGAATGCAATCCGGATGGGTTTCTTTTTGTAGCTGGCATCCGTAACCATCTGCCCGGCAATGGCAGCCTGCATGGCGGTGATACGTTGTTGGCCATCGATCAGAATCTTTTTGCCGGTCGATATGCTTCCGTCCTTCAGCCGGACATCAGGATTCTTCCAGACAATGATATAACCGACTGGGAATCCTTTATAAAGCGAGTCCATGAGATCGCGCACCTTGGTGGCGTCCCACACAAACGGTCGCTGAATTTCAGGGATCGCTACTTCGCCGGACTTAATCCAGCTTATGATATTTTCGACCGATGTACTGTAAACGTCAAACTGCGCCATCTACTTGTCCTCCTGTCACTCTACACCAAGGGCCTTAAACACGGCATCCTCAGCGCTGCTGTATGGAATCAGCTGGAATGCACCCATCAGGTCCGCAGGGACCATTGCGAAATCGATCATTGATACTGACGGAATCAATACCTTCTTGGCCCCACTATCCAGACAGCATTGCAGCGTGTTGGCCAGCTCGTCCACCTTAATCATTGTGCCGCTGATACTGATTTCACCCAGTACAGCGAGGCTTCCCAACGTGGGTCTGCCCAAGGCGATGGAACACAGCGCGATCAGACTGGGCAGCGCCAGCTTGCCGGTCATGCCGATGCCCTGCAAATCCTGATAGTTGATAATGTAGTCTTTCGTTGTCGTGCTGATGGAACCACTGATCCGGTTTCCATTTGCTTTCAGGAAATTGAACGCTGTGCTGCTGCTCTCACGGGCATCACGGTCAGTGCCGATACCGGTGCGGTCAAACTTGCCGTTGCCAGGCAGCATCTGGCTCTCCAGCCGGAACACACCGATCATGCCGGACTTGCCACGGCTCACGGTGTAAACCTGTCCGGGGCTACATAGACCTTCCGGGATCAATTTGCCGCCACCTTGTTCAGGTACGGACACGTAATGCTCCTCAAAGGTCTCATTGTCGATGTAGCTGAAATTCACATCGTAGAATTCCATGCCACCAAGCTTCTTCAGTTGCTCTTTTACGCGACGGCGCATCTCCAGGGCGATTTCAAGGATTTCTGCCAGTTCTTCTTTGGTGAACTCGCCGTTCGGATAGACCAGCTTCAGCAGGCCATCAACGGTACGGCGCACGGCAATAGTATCGCGCTGGTTCAGATTTTTACCGAGCCGGAACCAACGGTCCAGCGCGTCGCCGTACTGCTCTTTCCGCAGTTCCCGGATGAATTCAGCCAGGTAGTCCGTGATGAATCCGTAGTCGTCCGTGAAGTGTTCCGGACGGAACTTCGGGATCTCCCAGCCGGGCAGGTAGCAGTGGATACGGTCAAGGAATGCGGTATCCGTGCCCATTTCCGGAGGAAACGGGTCGAAGAGGCTGCTGGTTTTGAGCAGCACGTCCACGCTTTGATTGATGTTGCCCACGAACACCATGGATGCGGAGGCGGCCTTCTCTTCCTTGCCACGGGCGAAGGAGCCGGACGCCATATAGTCCTTCATGATCTGGATGCCGTCTTTGTCCTTGAAATTGATACCGGCCACCTCGTCGAAGGCCACACAATCCCAGAGACCCACCAGGCCGACTGCCTTCCGGGCCATGTTGTAAAACAGGTTGGCTACCGTGGTCTGGCCGCCTGACACCAGGATGCTGTTCGGAGAGATTTCCTTGAACAGATGACTCTTGCCTGTGGAACGAGGGCCGAGCTCACACAGGTTGAAGTTATTCTCCACCAGCGGAACCATGCGCAGAATCAGCAGCCACTTTTCGCGCATGGTCAGCGTATCCGGTTCCATGCCGATGGAGCGAAGGAGCACGTCCATCCACTCCTCTTTGGTGAACGCCCTCCGGCCTGCTTTGAGGTCATCGATGTCGATATGCGGCATCTGGATCGGCGTCAGCTTCCGGATCTGGATGGGATACCCATTCTTCTTGTATTCTTCAACGTATTCGTAATCCAGCTGCACGATGCACCAGATACCGCCGCAGAGCAGCCGGTCGTATTTCTCCGGATACTCGTCCTCAATGGGAACCTTCGTCAAGCCCAGGTTGGAGAACTGTGCGAAGTATCTGTTTTTCTGAATATCCAACTGCACGGTAATCATGTCGATGACCGTGTGGCTTCCACGCTTGCGCAGCTGAGACAGAATCTTCTGATTCTCATCCGGGCGTACGAAGTTATCCGCCAGGATGCGTTTGACCTGCTGCACTCCTGATTCGATGATGGCGTCATCGTCAGAGGAGCAGTATTGGCCCAGCAGAAACTCAAGGACATAGACGGGTACATTCGCGCCTTCCTTGATTTTCTTGGTCAGGTCTTTGCGGACAATCCTTCCGTCAAAGTGCTCACGGAGTTTTGCCTTGATGATTTCTCGGGCATCCATCATGCCCTCTGACAGATTTTCCATAGCGATTCTCCTTAGCTGAAGAAGTCGAATTCATCTACCGCAAACGCGATGTCGATCTGGAATTCCTCACGGGATACGATCATCCCGTTTTCATCGGCGATGACGAGGAAGTATTGCTCCGTGTTGCTGTACTTCAGCTGCTTCAAATTGAAGCTGCAGCGGAAGGTGCGCTCCTGGCCATTGTCGCTGGTTTTGTCGGCAATGAGCATCACGGTATCGCTGACCGGTTTCCCAGTGCTGTCTGTAAAGTACAGCTGGTAGGTTGCCTTCTCCCGGTTGTAGCTGACCGGCTCCTTCTGATAGAAGCTCAGGGAGAAGATCATGTTCGTGATCTTCCGATTGGCGGAGAGCAGGGCAATCTCTACCGGTTTGGTGTCATATTTGCTGCGGTTCTTCCGGTATTCGCTGGACTGGTTCCGCAGGAAGTGATACTCGATGACGGGCACGACCATCTCCTGCAGGCTAATGCCGCCATGCACAAAGTTGAGTCCGCCGCCCTTTTTCTTGATGCGGATGTTCTCCCTTGGCGCGAAGGCATCATAAGGAGTCTCGCCACCCAGGAACTTCACGGGCAGCAGATACTGCGGCTGTGCGCCACGTTGCATGATGGCGTAGCGGCGGTCAATTTCCACGTCCTGATCGGACTCTGTTGTCTTGTCTACCTTGTCGTCCTCGGTCAGCGGGCTATAGGTGTACAGGAAGCCGTGGTCGGAGGTGATCAGGATATACGTGCCGCCCCACTCGTTAGCGATGATGCGCACCATGTTCTTCAACTCTTCGATGGTTTCCGCGCAAGCCCCAAAGACGTCCTTTTCGTCATGACCGGCAGCGTCAATGGTGTCGTGGTAGATATACACGACATTCATGCCCTTGATGAGGCCCTGGCGCTCCGCACGCTTCATGCCGATGATGTTCTTGTAGGACAGGGCCACGCTGTGGATGTCCGCGCCTTTCAGAAGTTTATCCCGGTTGCCCATTTCGGTGGACTGCCCATCCACCAGCACGGCCAGCCGGTCAACTTTCCCGGTTTTCAGTTCGACAGACAGCTTCTTATGCGGGAGCAGAGCTGCCATGCCATACTTAGTGACGGTCGGGAAAATGCCCTGAACGCCGGTCAGGCTGACCTTCGCCTGGGTCTCGCGCTGCAGCTGCTCGGTCAGGGAAGCCGCCACCTCGTAGCGCATGGCGTCAGAGATGATGACATAGACCTTGGCATCGGAAGACGCCACCTTTGACCGGTAGAAATCCGTCTGCTGTGGCACTTCCAGAATCCGGCCATACTCGCGCAGGTTGTCCGCACAGGCATCCGACCAGTTGGTACCCAACTGTCCCAGGAACCAGTTGATGTACAACCCTTCCACCTGGTCCTTGACCAGACTGAAGCGGTCGGTCAGCTCCATGTGATAGCTCTTGAGGCTGTCAGCATACCGCATATGGAACTGCCGATAATAGGTATCCATGCGGTAGTATTCCTTGGTGTATTCCTGCCAGACCTTGTGCGGCTCCAGCGTATGGAAGCCGGAAGCGTGCTCCTTGAAGAACGCCTGCATCAGGGCAACCTGCAGGATGCCTTCGTAATAATTCATCACAGCGTCGTACCACACACAGGTGCGGCGCTTTTCTACAGTTCTGGTGATCAGATCCACGTCGATGCTGTGATTACCGATGTCGGTCATCAGCTTGACGAGGATCACCTCATTGACGCAGGGGAACATCTCGGTTTCCAGCAGGTCGACCACCTGCAGCTTCATGAAACGCTGCGGCAGCTTCAGTTCGGATTCCACATACTCGGCGATAGTATAGATGTCCTTGGAATCCTCACTGTGAATCCAGTCGGAAACGAAGTCAAAGCAATAGGCCTGATGGGGCGTGGAGATCAGCGACTCCAACCCGGAGAAGGCATCTTGCCGCATCGTGCGGGTTGCAGCGGTGAGGAGCAAGTGTGCAGCGAGGTGGCGCAGATCAGCGTCCGCATCCTTGTAACCCGTGCCCTGTTGGGCCATGCTCCAGAATGCGCTGGTGATATCATAGCTGACAAACTCCTGCCAGACAGCGTTGTTCTCCATGTCCAGCCCGGCTTGTAGCACAGCCTTCATGATCTGATTGGGCCTGGCTTCTTTGATGCCAGCCAGTGCGGCCATGATCGTCATCTGCAGCTGCGCTGGTTTGGTAGGCGTGGAGCCCTGCGCGGTAATTTTATTCCTGCGGCCCTGTGCCTTGAAGAACTTCCGGTACTGCTTGAAGGCTTTCCGCAGGGCAGGCGTCTCCGGTATCTGCATCTCGTCCATCCACATGGAGATCTGATCCGCCCGGAACTCTTCACCGTAAAGCTCCACGTCCAACAGCCAGTCATCTTCCTCTGTCTCATAGGACAGCGGGCAATAGACCAGGTAGTTGCTGGTCGGATCATCCACTGCCAGCAGCTTCTTGGCATAGAAATTGTTGCAGCCGGTCAGCCGCAGGATTTTGGCATTCGAAAGTGTGAGTCCGTCAATCTGATCTTCGAACTCTCGGTCTTCGTCATACCAAACGACAATCCTGCGCTTATAGAATTCCGGCAAAGGAGCAGCGAACTTGCGGTTCAGGTCTTGAATGATCTTGTCAGCGTCCATACTCAAACCTCTTGATGCATGTATTTATGCTGCTTGCATAATCTCCTGCTGTATTGCGAGATTTCTCTGTAGCAGCTTGAGTTTTCCTCGTACATTCGCGTTCGGCATAATATCCATCTCATTGAGCGGATAATCGTTTGCCTTTGCAAATTCCCGGGTGAAGGATGTTATGATTTCAACCATTGAGTCGATCTGATCAATCGTTAGCTCAATTTTGATAGAGCCCGCATCCTCAGTAGACTTCAGCTGGTCAAGAGCATTGGACAGCACCGATACCACGTCCGGCGTAAGCTGACCATTCCGGATAGCATCCAGATAGGCGTTCAGCGCTCTGTTGAATTCATGAATCTCTACAGGGGCTTCTTGACGGTCAATTTCATCCTTCTTGGCTGTCACCAGTTTGTATATACCATATCCAGCTGCAACCACAACCAGCCCAATACCGATGCCGACGCCGACTTTGTGCTTGGCTGCAAAGGCACCAGCCTTTGCTAATAAACCCGGTGCTTTGGACTCTTGCACGGCTGCCTGCGCTACCTGTTTGACTGCCTTTTGACTCTGCTCACCAACCTCAAGTGCATCTTTCAGATGGTAAACAATCTCACCCTTGGCGTTACGTACAACACCGCCAAATAGTTTATATATTCCAGAATTCAGGCCTTCCATGATTTCCGGCGGGACATCAAAAAGCACTTGAACGTATGCCATCCGTCATCATCCTTTCGATTACTTGATTGGAGCCAGCACATCCGCAAACTTGGCATAATTGACCTTCACGCCGTCATCAAGGTCGATGGCTATCATCTGGTCAGCAAGGTGATGGACTCTTTCTTCGTACAGCCGCAGCTCCTCCGCCTGAGCCTGCAGGGCAGTGAGACGCTTGGTCAGCTTCACACGTTCGGAGGTAGATGCGCCATTCATGCGCTGCTCCACATCCGCTATGGCAGTGCGGTATCGGCTTTGCATCTCGTGGACATAGTCCGTGCGGACGCGGGCAATGGTATCCGGCTGGTAGCGATGCATGTAGATCAGCGCTTTGAAACCGTTCTTCTTGCCGCTGTCAAACAGCCAGTAGATGGGCCGCTTCTGGTAGGTCTTCAGGTGGTCCTTATAGAAGTCGTTCAGGAAGTAATTCCGGATGACCTCACGGGGAGAACCCTTGCCATCCAGGGCGTTGGCAATGAAGGCAAGGTTCTCTTCCAGTGTGGCCGCGCCATAGACGGTCTTAACCCAGTTCACGAACATAGTCACGATGTCGTCATAGAAGTACTCGTCATCAGTTATCGGAAGGATGCCATCCTTATCCGGCGCATAAACCGTAGCATCCTGCTGCGCCAGCCACTCCTGCCAGTTGCCGCCCGCAAAGGCCAGGCCGGGCTTATCCAGCGAGTAGCGACCCAGCATGCAGCCCACGGCATAGGAGATCAGGCTGCGGATGTCGCGGTCCAGATCGGCGCGGCGCACGGTTACGTCTTTATCATCCACATCCGGCGTCAGCTCGTCCTGCAGACCATAGATATCGATGAAGATACGGTTCAGTTCTTCCTCATTAGCCTTCAACTGGGCAAAGCGCTCATTGCAAGCGCATTCCCAATCACGCCAGCAGTCGGACAAGCGCATATAGTGCTGGTCAATGGCAGAGGCGACAAGCGGGTGACGCTGGAAGTCCCATGAGGTTTCAAAGGCATCCCAGTCTGATTTTGAAATCTCAATTGATGAAGAAACCAAGTTGTTCACATCTTCAAGATGCATTTCCGAAAACAAAATCGGCGTCTTTGCCAATGTTCCACAATTGAAATCCAGAGTTGGGGCAAGTAAACTCAATATTTCAGAGCAAACCACTGAATTCATGAAGCCGAGGTAGTATAGTAATTTCCCCTTGTCATACGAAAAGCAGGATGAACCTTTCGTGTCAAAAATAAACCCTTTCTGAGAATAGCGGCAGGATAAACTTGAAGCCAGCGCTCCCCAAGTAAAGTTTTCCTTAAAATATCTATCTCTGTTAATTACTCTTCCAGTATGGTTTACTTTCGAGTGGCTATCGATGTATCTACAAACATCTTCTCCCTTGTTTCTGAAGAAAATCACATATGCGTTATTACCAAACCATTTTCTGAATTCTCCGCCTTTGTTGTAAGGGAAAAACTTATTATTGATAGTATCTTCTTCGGATTCTGCATCAAATCTAATATCACCGTAGGCAACCTCAAACCATAACTTGAGGAATAAATCGTTATTCGTTGTTGCCATACCTTGACATGGAAAAGCTAATTCTCCCAGTTTTTTTCCGGTAGAAAAAGCTTTGAGCAAACCATCGCTGATCCAGTAAGCGAAAGGTTCTCCATCAATTCTTTTATATCTCGCTTTAGCTGAAACGTATAATCCTTGCCTGTTTAGGAATAAATCCTCCTTCGCCTTCTCAGAGTTTCCATCTAATAAGCGATAATAGACTGCTCTGTAATCACCAATATCTGTCTTCCGTAATACGAAGCATACGGATTGAACCACTTCTCCACCTATCTCATCAAATGCGCGTGGACCCAGATGAAGCATATTAACTACATCAGTAGACATCATGGAGCTCCGCATTTTTTCAAAACTGGTTAGATACATCCAGCCATGCTGCGTAATCATTGCTTGAAACACATGGTTTGCGGTCATTTGGCTGCACCGTATGATAAACGCTGCATAGAGATCGCTTTTGCTATCAGAATAATTTGCTTTGATATAATCGCTAAGCTTTGAAGACATCCCCTTATCTCCCATGTAGGGTGGATTTGTTACCACCGCATGGTATTTCTGCGCCAGTGCCTGTCCCTGTGCAATTATCATCCGTAGCTGAACCTGCGTGGTATCTATTCCAGCCTCGTCAAGAGAAATCTGCTGGGAAGGCGTGGTATCCTCCACAAATCGTGACAACAATACCCAGTCGTATTCCCTGGGCTGCAGAATGGAGCCGTATTCCTTGGCGTCGATGAACTCGTCCAGCAGAGCATTGATCTGATTGACGGCATTGTTCCGCTCAATATCGCTCAAGCCGTGCCCCAGATAATTCAAATGGCTACGGTTGATGCCATTGCTTTCCTGAATGGCGTAGACATGAGGCTGCACTTCACGGGTAAAGAAGCGGCGGTCATACTGCCGGGCTTTCATCATCACGGCAAAGTACGCCAACTGCGCGGCGCGGTCATCAATATCCAGGCCCCACAGGTTATTCTGCACGATGCTGACCGCTGCCTCACGGACGGTATAGCCGTAGTCCTCGTAGATGTTGACCAGCACGTCAAACAGCACGCAGAGGATATGCCCGGAACCTGCACAGGGATCAATGGCGAGGATTTCTTCCGGCTTCAGGGCAGCATACTGCTTGCGGATCTCCGCCAACTGCGTCTGCACTTCGGGTTCCTGCTCTGCTTCCTCCAGATAATAGTTCCACTTGCCTTCTTCCACACGGACCGACCCGTCCTCATTGTGGGCAGGCAAATACTTATCACGGGCAGATGGATGCCCTTCAAGCCACAGGCGGCCCAGGCTGTTTTCTACCATATAGTGGACAATCCAGTCCGGAGTGAACAGCTGGGTGGCGGCGGGAATGCTCTCCTTGCTGATTTTGACATTCTTTTTCAGGTCAGCAAAGACTTTATCCTTGGGCTCCGTGTTGTAATACTGATACAGCCAGCCGATGATCTGCACCTGATCCTTCCAGTCATCCTCTGGAATCAGCGTGATCATCTGCTCGATGGCAGACCCCTCACGCAGCAGGTAATCCGGCAGCAGCAACTCGGTATAGTCATCGATCTTCTGGAACATACCAGGAAGGATGCTGTTTAGGGCATTGCACTGCACGATCAGCAGGTATTTGAAAAGCTCCTCCTCCTGATTGGCGTCCTTCAGCTGATAAACCTTTTCCATGTTCAGGCCATCCAGCTCCAGATGGATCGCCTCCGCCAGAATCTGCGGTTTGAACCGACCTTCGTCATCCGTGAATACCCTGATGTGGGTGGGCAGGTAACCGTTGACCTCCATGAACCGCAAAGCAGCAAAGCGGTTGAACCAGGTGTAGGCCACCTCTTCCATCACCTGCTGATAGCCCTTCTCCTGGATACGACGAATCAAGGCCTGCCGCTGCCGCTTTTCTGCGGCAGTCAGCAGATGGCCATTCACGCTGTCCGTATTGGGGTCGCCCATATCCTTTTCGGTGATGCCATACACAGCGGCGCGCTTGGTGACGCGGTCGATCAACTCTCGCCGCGCCCACACCGCGTATTTCTTGATTGCGTTCTTATCCATGATTGCACCTCTCAGCTCAGTTTAATGCCGTCGCAGCCGTGGAGCAGTTGCTTCATGTTGGCGCGGATCTTCTCGATGTAAGCGTCGATTTCTTCCTCGGTCTCTAACGTCCTGGCAGGGAACATGGCCTGGCGATGGATGGTTTTATAAATCTTCTTGGGAGGCTCTTTCATTGTCGAGCCGCTGCCAGGAACAGGAACCACGGGAGGCTTAGGCTTGGGCGGGTTGACAATCGCTTCGATCTTATCCAGCGTAGTGTCCTTATACTGCCACATGGGCGGAATCAGGCCATCCAGCAGCGCGAGCTCTGTCGTTGTGGCGATCTGTTGCTTCTTTTGATCATAGAATGTATCTGCCGTAGCGGAAACATTGCGGGCATTCATGTCGTCCCCAGCAGCTTGATGGATGTCCGCCATGCACTGCCGGACGATCTCCAGCAGTTCTTCGCGCTTCGCGTCCAGCATGGCGTCATGGCTGGCCTTCACCTTGGCCATCAGCTCGTTCAGCTCTGGCAGACGGCTATAATCGAACTTCGCCCCAGACTGCACCATGGTGATCAGGCGGATGCGGTTCAGCGCAGCATTTGCTTCCGGGTCTTTGGCGATGTAGTCCAGATCGTGGCGCAGGCCTTGCTCGAAGCGAACGGCAGAATCGAACAGCGTCACGCGGGACTTGAAGAACTCCTCCACCAGCTGGAGTTCTTTCTTCATGTCGTACAGGTCGTCTTCGCGTTGAATGACGCGCTTCAGCAGGGCGATATTGTCATTCTGCTGAGAGAGCACATCCTTAATCAGCGCGATGGCCTTATCCACCTTCGACTGGTCCGGATATCTGCGATCTTTGTATAGCGCCTGCAACGCCGTGTAGTGCGTCAGCTCCGCACCGAACTTTTCTTTGATGTGACGGATCAGGCCGTCCTCATCCTCTGGTACGTCCATCTCGTCAAAGAAGTCACGCAGGAACTCGCGCACCTCGCGGATGTCCTGAACGCGGGGCGTCTGGCGCTTGGAGATAGTTGTTCTGCCGATCTCCGTCTTCTTGCGCAGCATATCCACCAGCTTGGGATTGTCCGGCTGGATGGTCGCGCCGCCGTATTTGATGGTGACCTTCTGTTGCTGGATGAGCATCGCAACCACAGCGGCGATATCAATTTCGCGCCAGCCATAAGGCTTTGCCTGATAGCGCTTCTGCACATCGTCCATGGTAGTATTGCGGTTCATGTTGAACTGTACTTCCAAGAACTCCTCAACCTTGGCAGCGGCGTCACGGTTGGGCTCGGTGCCGGGCACCATGATCTCCGTGCCACGGAGGATCGTGAAGATATCCTCATCGGTCTCCGCGAAACGGGTAATCAAGCCAAGGTCGCTGTATACGTGAGAAACCAGATACTCCAGCGCCTGGTCGATGACGCTGCGGGCTCTGGCCTGTTTGACCTTCAGGTCACGCTTGTCGGTATCCGTTTCAGAGACAGAGACGTTACCAGGACGGATTTCGATGGCTTCACCATCCACATAGAATCTGCCTGTTGCAATGGCCTCCGCCAGGAAGGCAGCGGCTCTCAGTTCGTAATTGGTGGCTTCATCCTGCTGATCGCGGATGATGTCCTGCACAGACTTGGGAAGCTGGCTGACATTGCGTCCCTTCACATACTTGCGAATCTTCATGGCGCTTTCCAGGGATTCGTAGTAGGGATTGTCTGCCAGCACAATGATGGCCTGTCCCTTGGACTCGGTGACCAGGCGCATCTCCGTTTTCTCTACCGGATCGGAGGCTGCCGTCAGGACACGCAGCATCATGCCGCCAGTCAGCACACCGTTTGGCTGGCCGTCTACCATCTGGTCGAAGGTGAAGTCGTAACGCCCAGAGCGATATTTCTTGGCGGTGTAGATGTCCGCAAAGAGCATCTGGGAGATGCTGCGGATGATGTCGGAGTTGGGCACCGTGGTGTTTTTGATCTCGCGCTGGATGTCCTGTTCCTCATCGGTCAGGAAGTTATAGGTATCACCAGTCCGTCCGATGTAGTTCTGGCTGAGCAGGCGGTTCAGGCTGTCGCGCACCTGTTCGCGCATGGTGATTTTGTCCAGCCGGATGTCATCTGCCATCAGGATGACGATGTTGTCCAGGTTGGCCTTGATGTCATCCACATAGCGCACCAGATACAGGAGCTTCAGCACGTTCACGTCCTGCGGCTCGATACCGTTGCCATCATCGGCGGCACGCTGGCAGCGCTCTATCACGCGGCGGATGGAACTGTCCAGGAAGGTGTGCACGGTATCGTAGAAGAGATAGAAGGGTGCCAAGGCGTATTCATCCCGGTCCTCGATCTTCTGCGCGGCCTCCTGGAAGCCGGACAGCATGGAGCGCTCGCCGCCAGACAGGTGCTTACCGGAATTGCCGTGCTTGCGGATCTCAGCAAAGACCTTTTGCATCAGAATGAACTGATACGGCACAAAGGGGAAATTCCTGGCGAACTCGCCGGGGCCACTGAATCCCTTGATGTCCAGCACCGCATCGGTGAAGGAGAACAGGTTCCGCAGAACAGAATCGTTGGCGTTGTACACCTGCTCCAGCTGAGGCACGACTGCTTCCTTTTTCAGAAGGATACGCTTCTGGATGACCTCATCCGCAGAGGAGGAGGACAGGGACAGGCGGGTCTTGAAGCGGGCCATGATACGGGAGAACTCATTCTCACGGGTCCGGATAATCTCATCCACGGCTTCCTGGCCGGTGCAGACGACCCAAACCTTCCCGCCGCATGCGCTGCCGATCTGCTCCACCAGCGACTGCAAGTTGATCAGTAGGTCTGTGTCGCTGCCAACATATTGGCCAACCTCGTCCACCATGAACAGCAGCCGGAAATCCGAGGGCTTGCTGTCCACGTATTCCTTGATCTCGGAAACCAGCTGGGCGATGGAGGTCTCCACGGTTTCAGTGCCATTGAACCAGTTGGAGGCTGCGGTTTCGCTCATGCCCAGGACTTCCATAAGGGTGGCAACGATGTCATCCTCGAAGAAGGCGTAGGCATCGCGGGAGTCCACCCAGGCCGCGCCGTTCTTCTCCTCGAACACACGCCGGAATTCCTCAGTCTTGCCCTTCCGGTCGATGAACTGCTCCAGCTTGGCGACCTTCAGGTTCTCACCATAGTAGCCAAGGTAGGTATAGAACATCTTGGCGAAGACGCGCAGCACGGCGGTCTTATCCTTGTTGATGGAGCCTTCGATGTCGATATTGAACAGGATAGTATCCGTATGTCCGGAACGGGTCGCCTGGTCGATCAGCATAAAGGTGGCCGGATCATCCACCAGCTCCGGTTTCTGCCGGAAGCGCTCTACCGTCCGGATGCCGTTCACTTCCCGGTTTTGCAGCAGGTAGGACAGCATCTTCAGAAAGTGAGATTTACCACTGCCGAAGAAACCGGAGATCCAGACGCCGATGTCAGCGGTTGGCGTGTGGAAAGACTCCAGGTAATTGTTGAAGAAGGTGATAATGTGCTTCTTCAGCTCCCGCGTGATGACGTACTCGTCCAGTTCCTGCACCAGAATGTCGAGTTCGTCCTGATTGACCTTGACGACACCGTTAATCGGGCGGTCAATGCCTTTTTCGAACATTTCTTGGATTCTCATACGGTGTCTCCTCCTCAAATCACGTTGAACGCCCGATAGTACGGATTGGGCGTGAGCTTATCGAACAGCTTGACGTAGTGGCCGTCGTAGGCGCCGGGGTACATCACCAGCACGGGCACATCGGAGAAATATGGCTGCATCGCGTCCAGCAGGGCATGTACCCGGATAAAGGGGAACGCCTCGCCGACGCCGGTGATCAACAGCACATCTCCCTTCCGGTGCGGCTCATACTGCATCTTGTTCACGAAGGCCATGTTGTTGGCCATGCGCTTCATCTGGTCCAGCACGAACTGCTTACCCTTCTTCTCCTCCTGCTGGGCAACGCGGTCTGTAATCCGCTTGTCATCGCAGATGGAGAGGAACACGCGATACAGGTTATATTCGATCACATGGCAGCTCAGGCTTTGATCGGTCACCAGCTTTTCGGTGAAGTGCCGCACTGCCATTTCCATCTTCGGGTCATAGCAGAAAATGCGGATGTTGACCTCATTGCTAAGCCCTTTGCCTTCCAGGAACTCCGGCGTCTGTATCAACGCACGGAGATTGTCCAGCCGTTCCATTAACTCACTCATGGCGCGTGTTTCTCCTTATAAACAGTTGAAGGCGGGCAGCAGGTATTCCTGACCGTCAGCGCGGATGGCGTTTTCCAGCAGCGGACTGATCAGGACGGGATTCAGCCGGGTTGCCTCGGTGCTGTCCAGATACTCATTGTCCACGAGCAGTTTCTGAAGCACCTGTTTCAGCTTGGTGATGGTGCTCTCGCTCCAGGTGGCCACCCAATCGTCCTGCTCCTGCAAGCGCTGGAAGAATACGTTCAGATCAATCTTGCCGAACGAGCTGTCCAGTCTGCGGTACTTTTCTCCGATGACTGTCAACATAAAGTCTTGGACCAGGCGGTACTGGCGCATCATTGCGTATAGGCAAATCTGCCTGGACACGTCACTGGGCTGATCAGCGATGGCCTCTACCAGCGTCTGGTCTTCGAGGGCTTCGAGCCTCCGGAGGCAGGCAAGGGCCATCTTCTTCACGGACTTTTCTGTCGGGTACTGAAACAGGTTTTCTTTTACGATGCGATCCACGACCTCATCATTGTTCAGCCCTTCACAGACCAGCTTTGCTGTGGCCCTCACTTCATAAAACAGGAATTGTTCTCGCGTGATGGCCGCGTTATATGGGCTGGCGTCACGCAGAGCGATTTTGTCTTTCTCAAGCATCTATCCTTATCCTCCTTCGAGGGAATTCTCAGTCATCATCCAATTCAGTCAGAGTTCCGTCCTTAATGTGATAGGCGATCCCGTGCTCATCACAGAATTCAATCACGCGCCTCGCACAGCGGTTATAGAAATCCTTATGCTCTGGGAAAGAGCTAACCTCTCTGCTATAGTTCGTCCTACCGAAGATAATCCGATCCACGAAAGAAACTGCCTCCAACAACTTGTCCAGGTTCTGGTGCACGAGGTTGGGTGTCGGATAAGGCTCAATGCTGACCCATGTTCTGCAACCTCGGTCATGAAGAGCGCGGAGAGCTGCCAACCGCTCTTTATACGGCGCAGCATGAGGCTCCATACGTTTTCGGAAAGCTTCTGTCAGCGAGATAAGTGTTATCCCATACTCATTTTCTGGTGAGAACTCAGCCAGTTCTATGGGCAACAATCCTTTTGTCAGCACGGTGCATTTGATACCATGCTCGTTTAGCTTCCGTATCGCATTCATACTCATCTCACAGACCTCGTCATAACCATACATGAACGGGTCGGTTGAGAAGCAGAGCTGTACGGAAACAATCCTATCCTTCAGTTTCGGTATCTCGACATCCAACAACTCCAGAGTGTTCTCAACTAAATACGGCTCCAGCCATTCTTCGTAAGAGGATACTTTTCCAAAGCGCTTTTTCATCATAAAAGCATAGCAGGGGTATTTACATCCATGCGCACATCCCAGGACGTGGTTCATGGTGTAATCCCCGTATTCGACGCCCGTCACATAGAGCATCGATTTCCTTCGGATGTATCCCTTGACCTTCTTCATGGCTGTTGTGTTCCTTTCAAAAAAGTCACGAAGGTTTCTTTCTTTCCGGTATTGGGATTGTGGGCCACACGAAACGTTGCTCCAAAGATATTCTCCAAGTCTCGTTTTATGTCAGTCCTGAAGCCGTCCGAAGGAAAGATTGGGTGCCTGTCCAGCAGATCCCATAATTCCTGCAGTCGGTCATCAACTCTTCCAGCGAATGTTTTAGCCAGGTATTTTGCAATATCCGTGACAACAAAGCATGATTCATCCGTGCTTGTTGTCACTAATCCTTGGCCCGAAAGATCGAGTGTCAACTGGTTTGCGTTAACATGGGATTTCTTCGTGGATGACTTAGCGCCAAACGTCTTCCAAGCAGATTTCTTATAAAGCTTGAATCCCTCTACGTTTCCTGTACAGTGAATCAAACTGTACACCTGTGAATTCTGCGTATTGTAGAATGGGAATGCAGCAACATAATACCTTCGATTCCCTTTGTAATAATCGATAATCTCTTCTACTCTCTTTTCGTAAGCAGTTTTATCGCTTCCAAAGGGAACGAGGTTTTCAAAATCATCCAGATATGTTCCGGAATACTTGTCTTTAGTGGCAGCCCGCTTAACCTGCGTAATAGCGCGAACCGGATCGGATACCATATGATTGATCATGACTTCTCCCCAGTTCTGAAAAAACGGGGCAAGAGCCTCCCAATCAATGGAAGCATCATATGGGTCGTAAAGCAGGAAATAATGGAGATGACTTCTGCTATCCAATTGAGCGCCAATCGACTTCAGAAGATCATTTCCATCTCTTGTGGTGACACTAATCTGGAAGTTGCCTCGATTGGAGGGAAGCTTTGACTGAAGCAGAGTGACTTTTTCTTTGTCATTATCATTAAAGTAAATAATAACCTGCTTGTGTGGATACTGGCCAGCAACATCCCGAAGATATTTGGCAACCCTTATAGGAGTTCCCTCAATAAGAGCCCCGTTTTCATCGTGATATAAACCGCTATTACACATGCAATCGATAAAAATGATTCCATTGCAATACTGGTTCATCATGAGCTTCTGTGCCCACGTCCTAATATACTCCTCAATCAACTCGAATTTCTTGATCGTGTGAGGGCTTGCCTTGCTTATCAATTCCCGGTTGTTGCTACTCGCCATTTTAACACCCCACTACTTAGTCGCCTCATCCGCCTCTGGAATTAGCTCCATGATATCGCCAATATCGCAGCCGAGGACTTTGCAAATCTTCATCAACACTTCCAGGCTGACCGTTTCTCCTTTTGAGAGCTTTGTTACGGACGCCCAACTAATGCCAGCCGCTGCCTGAAGATCCTTTTTCTTCATGTCTTTGTCAATCAGGATCTTCCACAGTTTTTTGTAACTGACTTCCATCTTGTTACCTCCAGTACGCTGAACGTGACATCAAATTGAGACTACGGAACGATTATAGCATATTTGGAAACAAATCACAAGGTAAATCTTCATGAACAGGAGAATTTACTTTCATCAGGATTGAAAATTCTCCGGCATCGTGCTATAATCTTGAGCGTTGATTACTTGACACGAGAGGAGGGCAGAAGGTTGGGCACCTACCGAGACGAAATAGAACGGTTCATATATGAAATCTGCTACCAGCCCATATGGGCGTCATTATCAGAATACCTTGTCCAGCACCTTTCGCTTCTGGATTTGACATACTCCCGTGTAAAATACCCAGACTCAGCTTGCATAGAAGATATGCTTTTGGAGTTTACGAAAAATGTGAGAGTCGATGAGGACTCTCTGCTTTTTGATGCCGTTGTCAGTTGCACCTTGAATCTGGAGGAAGAAAGCTATCGTGGGCCGGTTTCTTGTGAACTCCACCAGTGGTTTCTGGTTTCATGTGCGGCTGTTATAACAGACGGTCTGAAATCCCTGGAGATCACAAGCATCCAGCAATACACCCCCGGTATGAAACGAGAAGCCACAGGTCAAGCCGTCTCTAAGAATATCGTTCCGATTCTCCACAAAAGAGATTTAGAGGCGGAGGCCACGGCATTCCTCGAAAAGTTCTGTCCCCAGGCTCTGGAAACGCCTATGCCGGTGCCCATCAGAGAGATAGCCGAAGGCATGGGGCTTGATGTTATTGAAGGGCACCGTATCACAGATGACTTTAGCGTGTTTGGTGAGATTTATTTCACGCCTGGAAAAGCCCAGGTATATGACCTATTCCAATGCACGACCCAGGAAGTTGACGTTCGTCGCGGAACGATTCTGATAGACGCATACACCTATTGGGAGCGCAATCTGGGCTGCGTGAACAATACCATTGCGCATGAGGTGTACCACTGGCATAAGCATCGGATGTATGCTGCCATCCGGTACATCCTATATGGAAAAGACTACGTCGCTTGCCGCTGCCCTTCCAATATGATCTACCCTGGGAAGGATGCCGATTGGACGGATGAGCAGCGCATGGAGTGGCAAGCCAACAGCGTGGCTCCCAGAATCCTGATGCCGCTCAAAACCTTCAGAATGAAAGTTGACGAACTGTATAAGCAGTACGGTTATGAGAGTACGCCCCTTAAACTGGTTGTACTAACCGCCATAGCCGATGAGCTGGCCAAGTTCTATGGGGTATCCCGTCAATCCGCCCTTATCCGGATGTTGGAAGCCGGATATAAGGAAGCTGCCAGCGTATACGAAAGCGCATCCGATGGGCCATTCCACAACTATGTCAGTCAGAGCGATGCTTTCTATGCGTATTGCACTGACGCCGACTTCCGGGGTTTGGTAGACTCAGGTCTATTCCGTTATGTTGATGGGTACTTCGTCATCAATGACGAGCAATACGTCAACAGCGAAGAGGGCTCATATTCTCTGACCGACTACGCTTGGTCTCATCTGACAGAATGCACTCTGCAGTTTACCTGGCAGACGATACGGCCCTCGCCAACAGAGAAGCGCCTTCCGTTTGTGATATTTCATCGAGACAATGCTGATCAAAGAGTCTCGAAATTCGAAACACAGCAAAACGCGGCTGTTGTTGGCTTGTCCGAGGAGCTCAGGAAAAAACGAGCTGAATTCGAACGTCAGAATGCTGCTCGAAAGATCACAGGCATCAATAAGTCTTGCTGGGAAGCCATCTATGAAATCCTGCAATCGCGCAACATGAGCAAGTCTCATTTCTGTAGCCTGACTGGCCTTGGTGAAGAAGTGTATCGCAAAGCCGAAAAGAATATCGGTACCAGTCCAAGCATGAGAACCATCATTGCGATAGGCCGAGGGTTGGATTTGGATATCGGGACAGTCGAAACGTTGATGCGGCTTGCAGGGCATGCCTTTGATGAATCCGATGAGCATCAGGCATTGAAATTCTGTATTACCGGTTTCTCTGGCGGCTCTATTGATCAGGCAAATGCATTCCTTGAATCGTATCAGTTCAAGCCGCTCGGGACACAACAAAGGCTCTAAAACTTCAGAAACCGACCGCGCATCCATATTCGGATGGGCGGTTTTTAAATTATTCCGACTTGCCGAGTCGGACTTTTTTTATTTTTGGGCGTGGATTTCTGCGTTTTACGCTCTAAATAGCATTCATCAGGTGGCTTTAACCCAGAAAACGCTTGATATAGCGCGACTTGCTGAGTTTTTGAGAATCGCAACGTGACGCGTATAGTGGAGTTGCACACGGGAGCCAACTGCGCAGGGTATTCCGGTCCCGTGTGACTATATCACAAATCTATCTGCACTGACCACCGGATGCGATGTGCAGCCGAAATGGAGTAATCCTTCGGCCTGCCATCGCAACCGTGTGGTCTAAGTGCGCATGTCAATGGAGCTCTCCATTTCGGCAAAAGCCGAAGGAGGGCTTTCATCATGACAACCCATGACAACCCAAGCAGACAGAACCACATCTATGACAAGCAGACCCGGACCTGGTTTGAGGTCACCCCTGAACAGTTCGAAGAGTACGACCGTTGGCGCACGCGCATCCGTAAGCGTGAGCAATACCACGGACGCTGCATGTGTCCTCGGTCCAAATGGTGGCTCTGTGATGGAATGTGCCAAGACTGCGAGTATCGCGCTTCCGGCGACACCATCTCCCTGGACGCACCCGTAGCAAACGAGGACGGTGATGAAGTCACCCTTGCCGATACCCTGATGGACCCGAACTCGCTATTCGTCAGCGCCATGTGTGACAGAGAAGAACTGCGCCTGCTTCTCGCCCGTCTGGACGAGCTCATGCCGGAGGCCAGGGAGATCGGACGGCTCCGTCAGAAGGGATGGACGGATGAGGCCATCAGCGACACCCTCAAAATCAAGCGCACCACGTTCCTCTCGCGCCTGAAGAAGGCGCAGGAAAAGCTCGCCAGCGAATTCCCCGACTGCTTCTAACCGACATAAAGATTCCGGCTGCCGTCGTGGTAGCCGGAATCGTCTTTTCAACTAAATCATTGCTTTTTCTGCGCACGGCATGGCGGGATGCAGCACACCTGAATGCCCATTTGCCTGGCATACCGTATCGTCATCTCCGTCCCGCCCGGCTGACCGTCATATGCCGCCAGCAGCATATCCGCATTGTCTACGAGGTACCTGTTCCTGGCGAATATGCTGGATTTCGAGTACGCGTGACCTGTCGCGGTGACGATATCCGCCTTGTCGAACAGCGCGTCATGCCGCTGCCGATACTCCGGTGCCCACTTCGCGGCCTGGGTGTCAAACGGCGATACCATCTCCAGCATGATTTCCGGGTACTGCTTTTTCAGGTCAAGCACCGCTTCCGCTGCGTACATATCCATCCCGAGCGCGCCGCCGGAGATGAAGTGCTGATACCCTTGCCAGATGAAACTCTCTATTGTGTCCCGCAGGCGCTTCTTGAAATCAACGCAGCGCTCATCCTGTTCGTCGAACCCGAAGGGCATCTTCTGTGGCCGGTAACCGGTAAAAGCCACGCGCTTGCTCCTGGGCACAGTCTTCACCCTGACTTCATTCTCCATCTGTCTCACCTCACATGACCATCGCTTCGAAGTATGCGTCCTCGTCCAGCTCACGGCAGCCTATGACCTTCGACTGTGCGCTGTGCAGACCGGTGGCCTTAATCGGTCCGTTGAACTCCAACCGACCGTTGACTTCCTTGCAGTCCAGGATCAGGGTGCCACCGTCCGATGTCTGCAGGCACAGGTGTTTCGCCTCAATCATCCGCTCATCCAGACATACGGCGCTGCAGATCGCCAGCGACCGAGGGCAGCCAGGTTTCGTCTCGATCAGGATACCTTGCTCTTTCAGTTTGTTCACATGCCGGTGCACGGTGCTGGAGGAGCAGATGCCAATCCCTGCGCAAATCTCGCGGATTGTCGGAGAGAATCCATGCTGCCCATCATAATCAGAGATGTATCTCAGAATACGCTGAGGAACATCGGATACCTTCGGCATCTATCCCACCCGCCTTTCTACAAACCATTTGCCAATCTTCTCGTTCCCGTATTCGGGACTGTGCTCAAAAAACAGGTACCGCTGCTGTCCGCCGATCATGACCGTATACCGGTCGCCTTGGCCACCGGCCTTCATCGCCGGGGCAGGCTGTATCTTCAGCACGCGGTCGATTTCGTACTTATGGCCGTCTTCCCATTCGATGATGCGGGGAAGCATGGTCCCGTCAGCGGCGAAGTGGACCTCCACCTCGATGTATTCCTTCTTGTACTTGGCAGCCTCCGCCATCGCAATCGCCTCCGAAAAAAGGGTACAGAAAACAAGCTGAACGGTATTCCCGTTCAGGGAATGTTGCTTATGCTCAGTCTTTACTTCTTCTTTTCCCTCTGAATCTCCGCAAGCACAGCCTGCTCTTCACGGGTCGGATAATCGCTCTCTTCCACAACGCCGAGAACCCTGCCGACAGTCCGGGATTCATCGAACTCGCTCAACTGGATGTCGTCATATTCCGGATTCAGGGAATGCAGGTGGTCACCTTGGTACTGCTTGATGAAACCATCGCCATTGACAACGAACAGGCCGATCTCGCCGATTTCCAGATCTGGCGTATGCTCGACATACACGTCTTGGCCGTCATGGAAATCCGGCTCCATCGATGCGCCGTTGACGGTAACAATTTCATCCGCACGGTCCGACAACCGCGTGTTCCGGATAAACACCGGTTCACCGGAGTCTTCCGCTTCCAGCATGATACCGGTACCGGCTGCCGCCTGCTGATAGTTGTGGTAGATGACATGGAACTGCGTCCTGCACCGGTCCCACAGTTCCGTCATGGCGATCTCCGCCATCTTCGAGAGGGTGGTGTCCAGGATAATGCGGTCCCGAGCGCTGATGCTCCGGTATTCCTCTATATGCCGCTGCTCTGCCTCAGACAGGCTGTCGGCGCTGGCAGGAGCATTGAAGAAAGCCGCAATGCTGATGCCCAGTTCGCTGCAGAGGGTGGGGATCAGGTTGAGGTCCGGGCGTGAACGGCCAGCTTCCCAGTGCGTCACATAAGCCTTTTGTACACCAAGCTTCTGGGCAAGCTGCGCCTGGGACAATCCCAGATGGGTGCGCTGGGCGTGAATCAGATCACCATACTGCTTCTTATTGAAGGCAAGCGTACTAGCTTCCCTCGCTTCCGCTATCGTGGTGATGTTTCCGGCTGTTGGCTTCTTCATACGGAATCCTCCTCGCATGGGTCTGTGTATATATCATATCACAAGCAATGCGTTTTTGCAATAGCAAACGGATAAAATTTTTATTCTGTTCGATTCTCTAATGCCGGAATATTAAATTTCTACGGTGGTACACACGTTCGCAATAGGCTGTTGAGCGGATAACTATTTTATGCTATCCTTCCGGCGTAAGGCACGGACCAAATGGGAAATCTGACACCGCGCCGGAGGAGGGATGATGGATGAGCGTAATCCTGCACAGCGACCTGAACTGCTTTTACGCCAGCGTGGAGATGAATGAGCAGCCCCAGCTCAAGGGAAAGAAGGTAGCGGTCTGCGGCTCGACGGAGAACCGGCATGGCATCGTTCTGACCGCCAGCTACCCTGCCAAGCGCAGCGGCGTGAAGACGGGCATGGCCAACTGGCAGGCAAAGCAGGCATGCCCCGGCCTGATCATGGTAGACCCGCACTACGATCTGTACCTGAAATATTCCCGGATCGTGCGGCGCATCTACCAGCGCTACTCTGAAATCATCGAGCCCTTCGGCATGGACGAGAACTGGATACAGCTTACATTTTTGCTTTCGATAATGTTGCAGATGCGGAACTGATCGAGCGGAAAATCCAGATAGCACGCAGGTATACGGACGCCGTCATGAAATTCTACTGCTTCACAGGCTTTGACCGAGCCGACAAGTGGGATGAGGATTTCTGGGAAAGAGACATCAAAGAGCTGTTCCGCCGAATCGAAATTCTGATGCGTAACCGCTGCCTGCCATACGTCATGCGCTTCGCACGGTACCAAGAAAGCCCATATCGTGGGTTGTATATCAGCATCGCACGATGGTGCAACCAACCAGCCATGTTCAAAAAAAAGACGCTGCGAGAATTCGCTCGTCTGAATGGCGAGGGTAGCGCCTGCATGCGGCATGTAGCCTCATATGAGGCAAACCATCCTCATATGTCTCGGTTTCTGGATCTGCGCTTTGTCTGAAGGCAATATGAGACTTTTCTGATAAATGTCTCGATATCCGCTTGCTATTTTTCCGGTTTAGAGTGATGTATACACTACCCCAAGGGAAACCGGGGAAAAAGCACAGGAGGATTTGACCATGAGAATTCACTACAACGTAACCGGAGAGCAGCGCAAAGCGATGGTCAAGGTCATCGCGGAGACGACCGGCGCGCAGGCCAAGTACATGCGCACACCCACCTACGCCTACGAGATCGACTACTTCACCGTCACGAGGGACGGCACGCTGGAGTTCAGCGACCGCTCCGATAGCGAAGAGGTCGAGGCGGTGCTGGAGGCGCTTGGCGCGGCGGGCTTCGAGGGCATCGGTGAGACGACCGAAGCGCCAGAGCAAGCCCAGAAAACGCCCACAGCGGCGGACACGGAGCCACAGGAGAGCGAGAACACCAGTGAGGACCGCGACACCGTTGAGCTGACGGTCACCCTGCCGATGGCGAGGCACACCGGCCTGACCCTGCGCAACCTGATCAACCTGATTTACACCCGCGCGGAGCTGCTCAACAAAGCGCTGGGCACCGCCTTCCGAGTGGATGAAGGGCTGGTCAAAGCCCTGCAGAACGACGCCTGCGTGCTTACCACGGAGCGCCTTTTCGAGACGGTGGAGGCCTATGAAAACCAGCATGGCAAGGCGGCCAATGGGCTGGTCATTGAACCGGACAAGCTGACATTCAGCACATTGCCGGAAACGGAAGACCCTGCGGTCCTGCGCACCTTTACCACACTCTGCGCCATGATGAACAAGCAGGCCATCGCCCAGCAGCGCATTCAGGCAAAAGCGGTCAGCGCTGACAACGAGAAATATGCCATGCGCATCTGGCTCCTGCGCCTGGGGATGAACGGACCGGAATACAAAGACGAGCGCCGCATCCTGATGAAAAACCTTACCGGTCACTGCGCCTTCCGCACTGAGGAAGACAAAGAACGCTGGCAGCAGAAGCAGAATGAAAAGCGCGATGCCCTGAAGGCGATGAAGCAGGCAATGGAGGTGAGCGATGATGCGGACGCCGAGTAAAGAAACCATCGAAGGCCTCCGCAGGGCTTACCCAGCCGGATGCACGGTGGAGCTAATCGAGATGGATGATCCGCAGGCACCGAAGCCCGGTACCCTTGGGAAAGTGGTAGCGGTGGACGACATTGGCACGATCCACATAGCGTGGAGCACAGGAAGCAGCCTGGGTGTCGCCTACGGACAGGACAGCTGCAGGAGGGTTGACCATGACTGAGAAAGTGAAGGAGCAGATCCTGGCAATCCGCGACACCGGCCTCACCAACATGTTTGACGTTCCCATGGTCCAGCGGCTGGCCTATGAGCGTGGGTACTACGAGCTGGTCTGCTACCTGGAGGAACACCGCAAAGAATACGCGCATTTCATCATGACCGGCGAGGCAGATTAAGCCTCGTAGCCAGAAGAGCCACTCGGCTCTTTTGGTCGTATATGACACAGAAAGTTATCAATTATATGTGCGAAATCCGGGCAGAAATAACTTGCTATATTCTCCGTTTAGAGTGATATATACACATGCCGAAAGGCACACAGCACAACGAAAACGGAGGGAAAAGACCATGACAAACCTTGAAAAAGCCGCCCGTACCTACCGCCTGCCGGAAACTACCACCCCTGAGAACCTGGCCTGCCGCTGGACCTGCAACGTGAACTTCGGAAAGCGCTTCCTGGTCGCCGGATACTACTACACTTACAAGGAACCCTGCTACTACGGCGCGGTTTACGAGCACACCGATGACGACCTTTCCTGCGAAGGCGAGATCAGGCTGATCGCGGTGAGCGAAGAGCGCTTCGAAGACAACGGCCACGCCCTGGCATGGGCGATGCAGCAGTAAGGAGGACGGAACCATGATGAACGCGAATAACACCTACTTCCTGGACCTGAAGCGCATCGGACACGAGTACGAAGCAGCCCGCATCGAACGCAGAGCCCGCAAGCAGCAGATCATCGACAACTTTGGCTGGGAGAGCGAAGAGCTCAAGGCCTGGTACGAAGAGGACGCCGCAGCCAAGTTTCCCTTTGAGCAGGGAGCCTGCAAGGCCTACCGCGCCTGGGCCTCCAGCCTGAGCCGCCAGGAGGACGAACTGGAGATGGACGACTTCCTCTGGGAGAAAGAGGTGCACGACTTCATCGCAGCCCTCCGCAGCGCCGGGATCGGCACCTTCGTTTACACCAACCAGTCGACGGCGGTGATGGAAAACCTTCACGCCTTTGCCGCTGAGGGCTGTACGATGACCGGCCTTTGCACGATCACTCGCCACGAGAACCGCTGGGGCGACGAAGAGCCCACCGAGGTCATGGGCATCCGCTTCAGCGTCAACTGAAACCCGCTGGAGACCAGCCACCACGGAGCCGCAAGGCTCTGTTGGTCGTATGAGGCATGACACAAAGTGTTATCAATTATATGTGTGAAAACCGGGCAGAATGGACTTGCTATTCTCTCCGTTTAGAGTGATATATACACTACCCCAAGGGGAAAACACGAACGGAGGCAACCACCATGAAGCGCGAAGAAAGAAACGAGTTCAACTACATCAAGCGGTACGAAAAACAGTTTGACCTGGGATACGGAACGACCCTGACGATCCGCACCGACGGCGGTTCCGAATACAAGCACGCCCTGCACGACCTCTACACCGGCTGGGGTTTCCACCCTGCCAGCGTCCGGGTGGACCGCACGATGTACGACGACAAAGAGCGGATCATTTACATCTACGGACTGACCTTCGACCTGCACGGTGAGGAGCATCCCTGGACCGAGCTATACACCCCGGAAGAGCGCGAACGCTTCGCCAGAGCCCTCGACTGAGAAACGCATGCAAGAGCCGGGACGCAGCCTGGAAAGGCTGTGTTTCTCGTCATGAACCGCCTCCGCACCGATCCGAAAAACACATATATTTATCTTGGAATATCTGCAGAAATGACTTGCTATTTCCTCCGTTTAGAGTGATATATACACTACCCCAAGGGGAAAACACGAACGGAGGGACACCACCATGACGAACGCCTACGAACTGAGAACCCACTTCTTCCTGGAAGACTACAACACCGCGATCCTGCGCGAGGACTTCGAACGCTTCTTCACCAAGACGAAGGAAAAGGTCACCTTCACCTTCAACGGCTGGGACGGCAAGAGCTACGATGGCGAGAGCCGCACGGCCAGCGTTTACCGCACCAGCATCCCCGGTTTCGAGAGCGTCAGGCTGATCAAGGTTGGCAAAGGCCTCCACTACATCGACGAGGACCGCATGGTGGTTGAAAAAGCCACCGGTGAGCGCCACCCGGAAGCCAGTTGGCTGGTCGATGTGAAGAAGGCTTGAGGAGGCGCAGAGCATGGCAACCACACAGCACGGCGTCATCGGCATCCCCGATACCAGGGACAAGAACAGGTACACTTCCTGCCGCTACGAAATCACCTGCAACAAGGGCAAAAGCAAGAAGTATGGCCTGAACGGCGGAAAGATCATCCGGCTGACGATCAGCGTGGACGGCAAAGTCACCACCAGCTACGATAAAGGCTGGATCACCGAGCCGGAAGATGAACCTTCGCAGCTTGCACTCTGTATCCTGCTCTACAGCAACAACTGACTGCGACCAAACTGAAGATTCCCGGGAGCAGCCCAGGCGGGCTGTATCTCGTACTGAAGGACCGTAAGGTCTTATTTTTATGTCCAGACGGAGGTGAGAAACACGAAAAAGCTGAGGCGATACAAGCCAACAGCCTTTAAGGCGAAGGACAGCCATTACGACAGAGATGCTGCTGATTTTGCTGTGGCTTTCATAGAGAACCTGTGTCACACCAAGGGCACATGGGCGGGAAAGCCCTTCCTGCTGCTGGACTGGCAGGAGCAGATCATACGGGATCTATTCGGCATCCTGAAGCCCAACGGATACCGGCAGTTCAATACCGCCTATGTGGAGATCCCAAAGAAGAATGGAAAGAGCGAGCTGGCCGCTGCCATCGCTCTTTTGCTTTGCTGCGGTGACGGTGAGGAGCGCGCCGAGGTATACGGCTGCGCAGCCGACCGCCAGCAGGCCAGCATCGTATTCGAGGTGGCCGCTGATATGGTGCGGATGTGCCCGGCGCTCAGCAAGCGCGTGAAGATCCTCGCCTCCCAGAAGCGCATCATTTACGCGCCGACGAACAGCTTCTACCAGGTGCTGTCGGCGGAGGCGTATTCCAAGCACGGCTTCAACATCCACGGCGTAGTCTTCGACGAGCTGCACACACAGCCCAACAGAAAGCTGTTTGACGTCATGACGAAGGGCTCCGGTGACGCCCGCATGCAGCCGTTGTACTTCCTGATCACCACTGCTGGTACTGACACACACAGCATCTGCTATGAGACCCACCAGAAGGCGATGGACATTCTGGAGGGCAGGAAGATCGACCCCACCTTCTATCCCGTCATCTACGGCGCGGCCGATACGGAAGACTGGACGGATCCCAAGGTATGGAAGAAGGCCAATCCCTCCCTGGGCGAGACCATCGGCATGGACAAGGTGGTCGCTGCCTGCGAATCTGCCCGGCAAAATCCCGGCGAGGAGAACTCCTTCCGCCAACTGCGCCTCAACCAGTGGGTTAAGCAGGCGGTGCGCTGGATGCCCATGGAAAAGTGGGACGCCTGCGCTTTCCCTGTAAACGAGGACGATTTGGAGGGCCGAGTTTGTTACGGCGGGCTGGACCTGTCCTCAACTACGGACATCACGGCTTTCGTGCTGGTATTCCCACCGACTGATGAGGATGACCGCTATATCCTGCTGCCGTATTTCTGGGTGCCGGAAGAGACGCTGGATCTTCGTGTCCGCCGTGACCACGTTCCTTACGACTTGTGGGAACGGCAGGGAAAGCTGTTCACCACGGAAGGCAACGTAGTGCATTACGGCTATATCGAGCAGTTCATTGAACACCTGGGCGAACGGTTCAACATCCGTGAGATCGCCTTTGACCGCTGGGGCGCTGTCCAGATGGTGCAAAACCTGGAGGGAATGGGCTTCACCGTGGTTCCCTTCGGACAGGGCTTCAAGGACATGTCTCCACCCACGAAGGAACTGATGAAGCTGGTGCTGGAGAAAAAGATCGCCCATGGCGGCCATCCGGTTCTGCGGTGGATGATGGACAACATCTATATCCGCACCGACCCAGCCGGAAACATCAAAGCGGACAAGGAGAAATCCACAGAGAAAATCGATGGCGCGATTGCTACCATCATGGGGCTGGACCGCGCCATCCGCTGCGGCAACGATACAAAGGAAAGCGTGTATGACAGCAGAGGCTTCATTGCGCTGTAATCATGGAGGTGCAAAATGAAGAACCCCTTTACCGGTCTGTTCCGCGCAAGGGACAAGCCCAAAGACAGTGTCAGCGCTGCGCCGACATTCTTTTTCGGCATGAGCGGTTCAGGCAAACCGGTCAATGCGCAAACCGCTATTCAGCTGTCTACAGTATACGCCTGTGTGAGGGTGATCTCAGAAACTGTGGCCAGCTTACCGCTGGGCGTATTTGAGATGACGGACGATGGAAGCCGAAAGGCAACGGACCATCCGCTTTATCCGCTGCTCCATGACGAGCCAAACAGTGAGATGACATCATTTGTCCTTCGGGAAGTCATGCTGGCCCATCTGCTCCTATGGGGCAACAGTTACTGTCAGATTCTGCGTACCGGCAGGAATCAGGTCACAGGGCTGTACCCGCTACTCCCGGATCACATGGATGTAGACCGGGACAAGAATGGAGTGCTGACCTATACCTATTCGACAAGTAATGGTCAGCGCGTAGTTCTCACGCCCGAAGAAGTTCTTCATATCCCTGGTCTGGGCTTTGACGGCGTCATGGGCTACAGCCCCATTGCGCTGGAGCGAAACGCCATCGGCCTGGGCATTGCTTCGGAGGAATACGGAAGCAAGTTCTTCTCCAATGGCGCGCGGCCCTCCGGTATCCTGACCCATCCGAATACGGTGAAGAATCCTGCTGCGCTGCGTGAAAGCTGGAATAGCATCTACGGCGGCTCAGGCAACGCCAACCGTGTGGCTATTCTGGAAGAAGGCATGCGCTTTGAACCGATTGCCATCCCCAACAACGAGGCGCAGTTCCTGGAAACCCGGAAATTCCAGGTGGATGAGATTTGTCGTATCTTCCGGGTGCCTCCCCATCTGGTGGGCGATCTGGAGCATGCGACATTTTCCAACATCGAGCACATGAGCATCGACTTCGCCGTTCATACCATCCGACCGTGGCTCGTCAGAATCGAACAGTCCATGAACCGCGCTCTCTTCACCGATCAGGAGAAGGGGCGCTTTTATGTGCAGTTCAACATCGACGGTCTGATGCGTGGCGACTACAAATCGCGTATGGAAGGCTACGCCATTGCCCGCCAAAACGGCTGGATGTCCGCCAATGATATCCGTGCTCTGGAAAACCAGAACCCAATCCCCGCAGAGGAAGGCGGAGACGCCTATCTCGTTAACGGCAATATGATCAGCATCCTGACCGCTCTGCGCCAGGGCCAGGACGAGGCCTCGCAGAGTGCCGCATCGCCGCATAAACAAAGCAATCCTGAAAGAAGGAGGAATCCCTGATGAAACATTTCTGGAACTGGATCAGGAATGAGGATACCAGTCAACGCGAGCTGTGGTTCGAGGGCGTCATTGCCTCTGAGTCCTGGTTCAACGATGACATCACCCCTGCCATGTTCAAGGAAGAGCTCTTCTCCGGCAGCGGACCGATCACCCTTCATATCTCCTCGCCCGGTGGCGACTGCGTAGCTGCCAGCCAGATCTACACCATGCTCATGGACTATCCCGGCGACGTCACTGTGCAGATTGACGGTCTTGCGGCGTCCGCTGCCAGCGTCATCGCCATGGCAGGCACAAGGGTGTGCATGAGTCCTACCAGCGTCATGATGATCCACAATCCCTTCACCTCCGCCATGGGCGACAGCGAGGAAATGCGCAAGGCCATTCAGCTGTTGGATGAAGTGAAGGAGTCAATCATCAACGCCTATCAGATCAAGACCGGCCTCAGCCGGGCCAAGCTCTCGCACCTCATGGACAGTGAGACCTGGATGAACGCTGTAAAGGCAAAAGAGCTGGGCTTCTGCGATGAGATCCTGTATACCGGCGATCATGATTTGCCTGACGAAGTGTCGGGCTTTTCTTATGGCCGCAAAGCGGCGGCAGCTTGCCTTATGAACCGTGTCATCGCCACGCTACCGAAAGCTCCGATGACTGTGCCTGCAGAGCCGGAGCATCCGCCCAATGCCGATTCTGTGCCTTCACCCAACCCTGAGACTCCTGTTCCCGATAACCGTGTAAAGGCGGCAGACCTGGAAAAACGGCTGTCGCTCCTGAAATGAAGATTGGAGGAATCATCATGAATCAGATTCTTGCTCTGCGCGAAAAGCGCGCCAACCTGTGGAACCAGACCAAGGCCTTCCTGGACAGCCATCGTGGCGAGGACGGCATGGTCTCCGCCGAGGACAACGCCACCTACGAAAAGATGGAGGCGGACGTGGTTGTCCTCGGCAAGGAAATCGAGCGGCTGGAACGTCAGGCCGCTATTGACCGTGAGATGGATCAGCCTACCGCTTCCGCTCTGGTGAGCAGGCCGGGTGCGGCGAAGCCGGACGCCAACAAGGAAGGCCGCGCCTCTGACGAGTACAAGAAGGCGTTCTGGAACCAGATGCGCGGCAGGGTCAGTCCTGAGGTGTTCAATGCCCTGCAGGTCGGCACCCTCTCCGAAGGTGGCTATACTGTTCCTGACGAGTTTGATCGTCAGCTGATCGAAGGCCTGGAGGACGAAAACATCATGCGTGGCCTGGTGCATATCATCCGCACCGGTTCCGGTGAGCACAAGATCCCCATCGTGGCTTCCCATGGCACCGGGTCCTGGGTGGAAGAAGAACAGCAGATCCCCGAGAGCGATGACGCTTTCAGCCAGGTGACCCTGACCGCTCACAAGTTTGCCACCATGATCCGCATCAGCCGTGAGCTGCTGAACGACTCCGCCTTTGACCTGGCCGCCTATATCGCCCACGAGTTCGTGCGCCGGGCTGGCGCTGCCGAGGAGCAGGCAATCATCACCGGCGACGGCAGCCATAAGCCCATCGGCCTGCTGCATGACACTCTGGGCGCGCAGGTCGGTGTGACCACCGCCAGCGCCACCGCGATCACCGCTGATGAACTGATCGACATGCAGCATAGCCTCAAGTCCGGCTATCGCCGCAAGGCCTGCTGGATCATGAACGACGCCACCATTTCCGCCATCCGCAAGCTGAAGGATGGACAGGGCCAGTACATCTGGCAGCCCGGCATCAAGGAAGGCGCACCGGACATGCTGTTCAACCAGCGCGTCCTGATGAGCAACTACATGCCGCTGATCGGCGCGGGCAACAAGGTTATTCTGTACGGCGATTACAGCTACTATTGGCTGGCTGAGCGCGAGGGCCGCACCCTGGAGCGCCTGAACGAGCTGTATGCCGTCACCGATCAGGTGGGCTTCAAGATGACAGAGCGCCTGGACGGCCGCCTCATCCTGCCCGAGGCTGTGAAGTGTCTGCAGATGAAGGCCTGAGCTGATTGAACCGGGAGTCGTCCGAATGTGGGCGGCTCCCTTTTCTGAGAGGAGGATCCGATATGCCCAACACGCATGTGACAAAGAACTACTTCACCGATAACGGCAATGAGCTGGTGATTGGCGGAAAACTGACCTTTCTGGACGGCGCGGAGGTAGAGAGCTTCCCGGGCATTACGAGCGGAAACGCTGCCCCTTATGTGGCTGACAGTGAGGCGACTACTGTAGCCAACCTGAAGGCAGACTTCAACGCCCTGCTGGCTGCGCTGCGTACAGCTGGCGCGCTGTCCGCAGCAACGCCCGCCGCAACGGAACCTGAAACCACCGATTCCGAAACGCCTGCTGGAGAAACTGAGGGCGGTGGCTCCTGATGATCGTCACCGTTGATGAGATTAAAACCCATCTGAGAATCGAGCATGACGAAGAGGACGGTTATCTCTCTGCTCTGATTACAGCAGCTACAGCGACGGCGGAGGATTTCTGCCGCCGTTCCTTTTCGGAGGATATGCCGGAGCCTGTGCGCCTCGCTATCTATCTGTACGTGGGATTCATGTACACCTATCGGGAAAGCGCGGATCAGAGCGCATACCGGGCCATGAAACAGGCTTTCGACGCCCTGCTCTGGCCACATCGTGACCCTGATCAGCTTCTGTAGGAGGAATTGCCGATGGCCAGCAAAGTATCCGCACTGAATGCCGGTGCTCTCCGCAATCGTGCAGAATTCTTGCGCCGTACCGTCACTGTGGAGCACGGCATCAGCCGGGAGCGCTGGGGAACTGTCTTCACCTGCTGGTGCGGTGTGGAGCCGCTGTCAGGCAAGGAGTTCTGGGAGGCCGCCGCCATCAACCGGGAAAACGAGGTGCGGTTCACCATCCGTTACCGGAAGGACGTATCCGCAGAGATGCGGATCAGGTTGGACGGTATCGTATATGACATCACCTCTATCCTCGATAAGAACAACCGGCACGAGGCACTGGAGATACTGGCAAGGACGGTGACGCCGGATGGCAAATGTCAGAATTGACGGGCTGAAAGACCTGGGCACACGCGTGAAGAACATGGGCAAAGAGGCCCGAGGCGCTGCCGGACAGGCCCTCCGCAAAGGCGCAGAGATCATACGGGAAGAAGCCCATGTCCGAGCGCCCCGCAGCGCACACGGGCATCCCGCAACCCAGGGCAGGACAGCAAAGCATCTGGCGGATCAGCTGACCACCAGCGTCTCCGCCAGCAAGTACACCGCCGGCGTGACGGTCGTCGGTGGCGTCAACGGACCCAGTTACTACTGGAAATACCTCGAGTACGGCACAAAGCGCATCCGTGAACGCGCCTTCATCCGCGAGAGCGCCGAGGCGCGCGGTGATGAAGCCATGGAGGCCGTAAAACGAGAGATTGAAGCCAGACTGGGCATCAAGTGAGGTGATCGCAATTGGACGCATCGACCCTGGTGGATGAGCTGCTGGAAAGCGATGAGCTGACGGCGCTCCTGGCCACCGACCCCTATGGCAATCCTGCCATCTACCAGATCCTTTCCCCGGAGGCGGAGGTATTTCCCCGGCTGGCTGTGTTTGAATCGGATCGCGAGTACACCCGTTTCGCCGATGACCAGCCACTGGAGGAGGAGAT